>Ga0256405_10000507_pt1 | contig 128726 bp, 120 predicted proteins | sample RumenRJG_02DNA_FD_189096 | JGI IMG/M metagenome (GOLD analysis project Ga0256405, IMG submission 189096) | Bovine rumen microbial communities from Lethbridge, Alberta, Canada - RJG_02 | ecosystem: Host-associated > Mammals > Digestive system > Stomach > Rumen | place: Canada: Alberta... | reverse complement strand
TATTTGTTCTTTTTCTTCTGGAGTTCTCATCTTTTTTTTCATTTCCACAACTTCCTTTCTCTTTTTATTGTATCAAAAAAGTAGACTGTGTGTTTTTACACTGTCTACTTTTAGTTTATCACTCCATAATGTAAAGTTTTTTATATGTTTAAAAGATAAATAGATAGAGATAATATACTTGCAAATATGTTTAGTAATATGTATGGAATAAGTATATATTTCTTTTTACCAATTAAATTTTCTGTTTCTAGAAATAGAAATAGTGATGTGATTAATGTTCCTAGACATGATGCAAATCCTAAGAAATTATTATTTAATCCGAAAAATACAATTGTAAATGATTGATTAAATAAATAGTTAATTATAAGATTTTTTTTGTATGAATCTGGTATTTCTTTTATTTTATATGAATTTACTACACTAAATATTGTAAATGCTATTAAAATGTAAATAATTGTCCAAGCTATTCCATAGAATATAGATGGAGGGGCAAAGGATGGTTTAATTATCTCATTGTAATAATCATAATTTAATGGAAAAAGGACTGTAACAAACCATGGAAGTAAGCATAATAAATATTTAAATATTTTTTTAATCATTTAATCATCTCCTCTTTTATTATTTTATGTTTTATATTATAATATTATTAGTTTTTTTAGGAGGAATTTTATGGAACAAGAATTAATGAATGACAAGAAAAATGTTTTAACTATGAAGTTGCTTCATTATTTTATTACTGAGAAAAATTATAATCCTATAATATTACAAGGTGTTGAGAATGAAATATGGCTTGAAAACCTTGAGGAAGATTGTAAAGTGGTTCGAATTGTTTCTGGTTATATACATAATGATGAACAGTTTGATTTTGATATATTTAAAACTAAGAGAATTTTAAAGAAAATTAAAAAGAAAACATTTTCTCTTGATATGAGTGTTTTGAGTATATTTTTAGATTTAGGAGATAATATTACTAAGGAATTAAATGATAATCCAAAACTTATGTGTATTAATGCTCATGATGAATCTGATTTAAATAAAAATGAGATACTTGATAGAGTATTTCCTGATTTATCAAAAAAGATTAAATATTCTGAAGAGGGGCTTGAATTATTTATGAAGATTACAAATGATATTAATAAACATAATAAGGAAGATGCATCTAGACTTGAAAAATTATTTAAAAGTAAGGTTCCTTATTTAACATATATTTTAATTGCTATAAATTGCATATTTTTCTTTGTACCTTTAATATTTGGTCATTATAATTTTGTTGTGGATCTTTTATGTGTACATGGACCTAGCATTAGAGCTGGACAATATTATAGATTAATTACAGGAATATTTTTACATGGTAGTATATTCCATTTATTCTTTAATTGTTATGCTTTATATGTAATTGGATCTCAAATAGAAAGCTATTTGGGAAAGATTAAATTTTTAATTATATATTTCTTTTCTGGATTATGTGGATCATTGCTTTCAATAACATTTGGTGGAGCTGTTGCTTCTATTGGAGCAAGTGGTGCTATATTTGGATTAATGGGTGCATTATGTTATTTTGGATATTATTATAGAATTTATTTAGGTAATGTTTTAAAAAGTCAATTAATTCCTTTAATTGCTCTTAACTTGGGGTTAGGTTTTATAATGGATGGAGTTGATAATGCAGCTCATATAGGTGGTTTAGTAGGTGGAGTGATTATTACTAAAGCATTAGGAATAAAGGATAAGTCACATAATTCTGATAAAGTTAATGGTTGGATTATCTCTCTTATATTCTTAGCTTTCTTGATATATATGGCTTTTGTTATGGCAGGTAAGTAGAATTTATTTATTGTAATTAATATTAGATAATGATAAAATTAATGTATAGTATTATAGTGAGGTGATATCATGTCTCAAGAACAAACTAGTTTGTTTGATTTAAAAGAAATTGATGCTGAAAACATTAGAGTAACTTTGAAGGAAGTTTATGCTTCTTTGGAAGAGAGAGGATACAATCCAACTAATCAAATTGTTGGTTACTTAATTAGTGGAGATCCGGGTTATATTTCTAGTTATAAAGATGCTAGAAGTAAGATTCAGGCAGTGGATAGAGCTAAGGTAGTAGAAATTTTATTATTGGAATTTCAAAAAAATAATAAATGAGATATTTAGGACTTGATTTAGGAAGTAGGACTTTAGGTGTCGCTGTAAGTGATAAGACTGGAATGATTGCTTCTAGCTTAAAAATAATAAGACATAATGAGGAATATGATAAATTGCTCACTGATGTTGAAGGCCTTGTAAATGAATTAGAGATAGATGCAATTGTATTAGGTTTTCCAAAAAATATGAATGGTTCTATTGGCCCTAAGGGAGAACTAAGCATTGATTTTAAAGATAAACTTGAGAAGTTATTGAAAATTCCAGTTTATTTACAGGATGAAAGATTAAGTACTAAAAGTGCAACTGATATGTTAATTGAAGGAAATATGTCTAGAAAAAAAAGAAAAACTGTAATAGATGCTGTTGCGGCAACTATAATATTACAAACATATTTAGATAGGAGAGGTTAATATGAAAAAAAATTCATTTAGTATGATAGATGCAGAAGGAAATGAAACAGTATATGATGTTTTATTTACATTTGAAAGTGAAGAAACAAATAAGAATTATATAGTTTATACTGATAATACAAAGGATGAGACAGGAAATATTGAGGTGTATGCTTCTATATATGATCCTAATGATCCACATAGCAAGTTAGAAGCTATTACTACAGAAAAAGAATGGAAAGTTATAGAGACTATCCTTGATACTTTACAAGAAGAAGTTAGAAAGAAAAAAAATAATATAGAAAATAATGAGCAATAGCTCTTTATTTTTTCTGGAGGTAGTATGAAATTGAAGTTTAAACCTAAACCATTATTATTGATTATAATTTTATTAATAATTATTGTAGGATGTTTAGGAACATTTTTTTATCTTTCTAGTCCTGTAGATAAGAATGATAATGAAGAGATAAAAATAGTTGTTGAAAAAGGAACTTCTAGTTCTAAAATAGGTGATATTTTAAAAGATAAAAAAATAATTAAAAGTAAGATGCTTTTTAAAATTTATTTAAAGATGTATAAAGTAAATTTTAAGGCATCGACTTATAGATTTAAGAGAAGTATGAGTTTAAAAGAGGTTACCGAATTATTAGAAAATGGATATACAAGTAATGATGATGCTTTAAAGCTTACTTTTAAACCTGGTGAGAGAATTACAAAGTATGCAAAGGTAATTAGTGATAATACTGATGCAAGTTATGATGATGTAATTGTTATTATGAAAGATAAGGAATATATTACATCTTTAATAAATGATTATTGGTTTTTAACTGATAATATTTTAAATGATTCTATATATTATCCACTTGAAGGATATTTAGCACCTGATACTTATTATTTTGATAAAAATGTAAGTGTTAAAGATATTATAAAAAAACTTCTTGATGAAATGGAAGAAAATTTAAAAAGTTATAAATCTGTTATGATAAGTGATCCTCATTATTATATGACCATGGCATCTATTGTACAACTTGAAGGTACTAATACTGAAAATAGAAAACAAATAGTTGGTGTCTTTAAGAATAGAATGGCTTCTGGATATAATTTAGGTAGTGATGTTACAACTTATTATGCTCTACAGGCAGATATGAAGGAAGATCTTAATTCTTCTCAATTTGCAACAATAAATCCTTATAATACAAGAGGAGCTAATATGATTGGAAAAATGCCTATAGGTCCAATTTGTAATCCTTCTAATTCAAGTATTGAGGCTAGTGTCTATCCTGATGAAAATAATTATTTATTCTTTGTTGCGGATAAACATGGAAATATATATTTTACAAAAACAAATGCAGAACATGATAAAAAAGTTGCTGAAATTAAGGCTAAAGGTGACTGGATTTTCTAGAGAGGACAATATGATAAATTATAAAGTTATAAATCAAATAAAAGATTATGCTAAAGAAAATAATGTTCCTATTATGAGTGATAGTGGTATTAAATATTTAACTGATTTTATTAGAGAAAATAATATAAAGAAAATATTGGAAATAGGAACAGCTATAGGTTATTCTGCTATTATGATGTGTAGTGTTGATTCTTCCATTACTGTAACAACTATTGAAAGAGATGAAAAAAGATATTTAGAAGCAATAAAAAATATTAAAAGAATGAATATGGAAGATAGAATTGATCTTATATATAAAGATGCTTTTGATGTTAATTTAAGTGATAAATTTGATTTAATTTTCATTGATGCAGCAAAGGCACAAAATACAAGGTTTTTTGAAAAGTTTGAAAGTAATTTAAATAATGATGGTATTATTATTACTGATAATATGAATTTTCATGGACTTGTTTATAAAGATGCTGAGGAAATTGAAAGTAGAAATTTAAGACAGTTAGTTAGAAAAATAAAGTCTTATAAAGTTTTTTTAGAAAAAAATGATAAATACAATACAACCTTTATAGATGTTGGAGATGGAATTGCTATTAGTAGAAAAGTAGATTAGAGGTGATAGGATGAATCTATTTCAAATACTTAGTTGTAGTGATGTTGGTACTTGCTGTAGTAATTATGCTATGGTTGGAGTACTTGATATTGGAAGAAAACTTGTTAATTTAATTCAATTATTTGCTCCTTTAGTGTTGATGGGGACTTCTATATTTCAATTAGTTAAGATGATTATTAATCCAGATGATAAAAAGGGATTGAAAAGTATTTCTAACAAATTAATTGCTGCAGTTATTATATTTTTTATTCCAATTGTATTTGATATTTCAATTGGAATTTTACCAGATAATTTTTCTTTTTCGGCATGTTGGAATACTGCTAAATCTATGAATGAAGTTTCTAAAGCCAGTAAAATGAAATATATTGCCTTATCAGAAAAAAGAGCATCTAATGAATTTGTTTATAATGGTGAATATGAAAAAGGTGTTGAAAAGGAAACTGGAGGTTCTGGTGCTGCTAGTGGAGTCGGTGGACAAAGAATGGTTAATATAGCTTTAGGTGAAGTTGGTACAAGTGAAGGTGGAAATGCTCATCATAAATATGAGGTATTTAATGGACTAGATGATAGTCAACCTTGGTGTGCTGCATTTGTTACATGGGTTGGAGGACAAGCTGGTTATTTAGATAAAAATATAATGCCTAGATTTGTTGCTTGTACTTTCCCTAGGACATTTGCTGCTATGGGTAATGATATCCATTACGAAGGTTCAGGATATAATCCTAAAGTTGGAGATTTAGTTTTCTTTACATGGAGTTGTAATGGAATCCCTGATCATGTAGGTATTGTTCGTTCATATGATGCAAATTATGTATATACAATTGAAGGAAATACAAGTGGTGAGGGAGAAGATGCCGCAAAATGTGGTGGATATGATTGTGTTTCAAGAAAATCAAGACCTAGAGATTGTACAGTTTATGGTTATGCTACTCCAAACTATCCAAATTAGGAGGATAATATGAAGAAAAAGAATAAAAATAAAAAATTAATATTTATGATTGTTATTTTATTAGTTCTTATTATATTTCTTATATATTATTATGCTACAAAGGATGATATATTTAAAAAGTATAAGAAGGATAAGAGCAATAATATTGTTTATACAGTTTATAGTGATAAAGATATTTATGTTCCTAATATTAATCTTAAGGGTGTTGGAATTGAAGAGATTAATAAGAATATAGTTGATAAAGCTAATGAATTTTTAAAAGGGAAAAATACTATAACTTATACTTTTGAAATAAATGGAAAAATTTTGTCTCTTGCAATACAATATGTTGATTATTATGAAGACAAGTATTATCCAACTATTTCTTATGATGTTTATAATGTTAATTTTTATGATAGTAAAGTATTAAGTAATAAAGACATACTTGATTTATATGAAATAAGTGAAAGTGATGTTAAACCTATTATTGAGTCTAAGTTCTATGAATATTATGAAACGTTAAAAGAAAAGAATTATTATCATGATGAATGTGATTATGGATGTTTCTTATTTCAAAGAGGAATAGAAAATGATAAATATATGAATAATATATATTATTATATTAAAAATGGAAATTTATATGCAATTAGACCTTTTAAAATATATTCATCATTTAAAGAAGAAAGTTATTTTTCTACTAAACATTTTTTAATTCAAATAACACAATAAAGAAAGTTAAATCTTTCTTTTTCTATTAAAATTGTATATAATATGTTGGAGGTGAAGACTATTGAAATTACTTGTAGAACCTTGTAAAAAAGATATTAATTTTATTGATAAAGTTGATGGACTTATTTTAGCAATCAATGATTATTCTGTAGAATCTATTTGTACTTTTTCAGTTGATGAAATAATTGATATAAAGAAAAATAGTAATTGTTTAATATTTGTTAAAATAAATAAAAATTTATTTAATGAAGATATTGATAAAGTAAAAAATATACTTGTTAAATTAAATGAAAATAAAATAGATGGAGTATTCTTTTATGATTTAGCTATTTTACAATTAAAAAAGGAATTAGGGATTAATATTGAATTAATATGGAATCAAACACATATGGTAAATAATTATATGACTTGTGATTATTATTATAGTAAAGGTGTTAAATATGCTTTATTAAGTAAAGAGATTACTTTAGAAGAAATAAAGGAAATAATTAATAAATCTAAAATTGATTGTATGGTTGAGGTTGTTTCTTTACCTTCTGTAGCTTATAGTAAGAGAAAGTTGGTTTCTAATTATTTTAAAGATTTAAATGAAAATAGTATAAATAATATTAGTATAAAAGAAAAAATAACTGGAGATTATTATAATGTAATAGAGGATTCTAATGGGACAAGTTTCTTTTTAAATAAAATTATGAATGGAACATCTATTATTAAAGATTTATATAATTCTAAATGTAATTATATTATTTTTAGAGAGTATGGTATTCCGGATTTTTTAGATCTTGTTAGTGATACAAATGAGTATATAGATAATGGTTGTATGGATGACACATATGTTGATAAATATAAAAAGTTAGGGGATAGTACAAATTTCTTTTTTAAAAAGACTATCTATAAGGTGAAGTAGTATGAGAAAAATTGAATTATTATCACCTGCGGGAGATTTAGAAAGATTAAAAGTAACATTATTATATGGAGCTGATGCAGTATATATTGGTGGAGAAAAGTATAGTTTAAGAGCTAATGCTAATAATTTTAGTTTAGATGAGATAAAAGAGGGATGCGATTTTGCACATAAATTAGGAAAGAAAGTTCATTTAACTTTAAATATTGTTTTTCATAATGAGGATATGGGTGATGTTAAAGAATATATAGGTAAAGTTGTTGATGCCGGAATTGACGCTTTTATTGTAAGTGATCCTTTTATTATTTCTTTTATTAAAAGTAATTATCCTAATGTAGAAGTTCATCTATCTACTCAAAATTCAACTAGTAATTATAAATCTATTCAATTCTTTGAAAATGAAGGTATTGATAGAATTGTTTTAGCAAGAGAGTTATCTAAAAAAGATATAAAAGAAATAATTGATAAAGTTAATTGTGATATAGAGGTATTTATTCATGGAGCAATGTGTACTTGTTTTTCTGGAAGATGTGCTTTATCTAATTATGTTACTGGAAGGGATGCAAATAGAGGAGGATGTGCTCAGGTTTGTAGATTTTCTTTTGAATATAACAATAAAAAAGATTTTACTTTTGCAACTAAAGATATGAATATGGCTACACATATTGGAGAATTAATAGACTTAGGAGTAAGAAGTCTTAAAGTTGAGGGCAGAATGAGATCTTTATATTATTTAGCAACTGTAATTGGAACTTATAGAAATATTATCGATGATTATTATAATAATAAATTAACAGATGAAAAAATGAACTTATATCAATATAGACTTGATAGAGTTGCAAATAGGGAAACATCTGATCATTTCTTTATAAAAGAAGCTGATTATACTGATCAATATTATACTGGTAGAAGTGAAGTTTCTAATCAAGATTATTTAGGACAAGTTATTTCTTATGAAAATAATTTAATTAAAATATATGAGAGAAATTATTTTAAAGTTGGGGATAAAATAGAAGTGTTTACTCCTAATGGTGATCATCAAGAATTTGTTTGTGATAAGTTATTTAATAGTGACATGGAAGAAATTGATGTAGCAAGACATCCAGATGATATATATTATATTGAATATAAAACAGACATTGATATTCCCGAATATTCTATGATAAAAATTGTTAGTAAGTAGTGTGAATAAAATGAAAAAAATTAATATACCAATTTTAATATTTAGTTTTTTCTTGTCTTTGTCAATAAATTTAAAAATTGAAATAATTAAGTCACTTGATATATTTATAAATAAATTTAATATTAATATTCTTTTTATAATTAAAACTATTATTTTAGGTTTAATTATTTATCTTTTATTTTTTTTACTATTTATGTTTGTTGATAAAATTCCACTAAAAAAAGATAAGTTTCAGTTAGATAAAAAAAGGTTAATAATAATATTTATTAGTATTTTTATGACAACTTTTATATATTTATTGACACATTATCCAGCGGTTTATCTTAATGATACTATTTTTATGATTTATTATCCATTTGGAAGGGGAAGCCCTGTTTTATATGGGATAGTTATGTCAGTTATCTTTTTTTCTATTAAGTATTTCTTATCTTCAAGTATTACTGTATTTATAATGTCACTTATTCAATCTATTATTTCTAGTTTGATACTAACTTATGTTATATATGTGTTTAATAAAAAAGTAAAAAACAAAGTATTAACAATTATTTTATCTTGTTATTATATTTTTGTACCAATTATATCTAATTATAATATGACTTTAAATAAGGATACACCTTTTTCTTTATTAATGATTTTATTTGTTTTGTTAATATGGGATATACTTGATACTAAAGGTAAGATTTTATCTAATGGAAAATTTATATTTAAACTTATTGTTATTTCAATACTAATTATTTCTGTTAGAAATAATGGTTTATTTATAGTATTATTATCATTGTTGTTAATTTTTATAAAGTATGGATTTAAAAATTATAAATTAAAGTTTTCTGTTGTTTTGTTTTCTATTATTATATCTTCTTTAATTCCATTATTATTTTTAAAAATGAAGAATGAAGATTTTCCAAAACGTGAACTTTATACTATTCCTATACAACAAGTTTCTTATGTAGTGAAATATAAATCTGATTCTTTAAGTAAGAATGATTATTTGTTGTTATCTAGATTTATTAAAAATCCAAATAAAAATATCAGTGAAAATTATAACCCTTATTGTGTTGACTTCATAAAGTTCAATGAAAACTTTTCTGATGAGTCATTTAATAAAAATTATAAAGATTTTTTAAAGTTGTGGATTAAACTTGCACCTAATAATATTTCTGCGTATACAAAAAGTTATTTGTTAAGTACATATGATTTATGGTCTATAAATAAGTTGGAGAAAGCACAAAGTGTTTTTTGGAAAGCCTCTACATCATTTGTTGATTATGATAAAAGAATTTATAATAAAATTATAATTAATAAGTCTGTTAATAATATATTTATAAAATATTATGATATATTTAATACATATTTAAATCCTGCAGGATGTTTTATATTACTTATGATTACACTTTTATATTCTAATTTGAAAAAGAGAAAAAAAGCTTTAATTATAAGTTTTCCGTTAATACTGTTATGGTTAATCTTAATGCTTGGAACACCTCTTTCTTCAGCATTAAGATATATGGCTCCATATATTTATATTTTACCAATTATTATGTTATTTACTTTTAAAGAGACGAGAGGAGAATGAAAATGTCAATAGAAGAAGAAAAAGCAAAAAAGAATTTTTTAAATAAAGAAAAATATTTATTAAAATACGCTACTAAAAGTAGTGACGCTGTTAGAATGAATATTGAAAAAGAGGATATAAGACCTCCATATTTTCATGATATAGATCGTATTATTCACTCTTTAAGTTATACTAGATATCTTGATAAGACACAAGTTTTTACAAAAAGTGATAATGATCATATAAGTAGAAGAATTACGCATGTTCAATTAGTAAGTAAAATTGCTAGAACAATTGGAAGAGCACTTAATTTAAACGAAGATTTAATAGAGGCAATTGCTTTAGGACATGATATTGGTCATACTCCTTTAGGACATGCTGGTGAAGCTATTTTAAATGAGATATCTTTAAGGGAGTTAAATCAGTATTTTTCTCATAATATACAAAGTGTAAGACATCTTAATTATGTCGAAAATAATGGTAAAGGATTAAATTTATGTATTCAGGTACTAGATGGAATTATGTGTCATAATGGTGAAATACTTGATTCTACTTATGTTCCAGAAAAAAAAGATAAAGAATTATTTCTTAAACAGTATGAAGATTCATATATTGATTTAGCAAAATCAAATAAGAATCATCCTATGACATTAGAAGGTTGTGTTGTTAGGATAAGTGATGTTATAGGTTATATTGGAAGAGATATAGAAGATGCTATAATGATTGGAAGATTAAAAAGAGAAGATATTCCTAAAGATATAATAGATGTATTAGGATCTACTAATAAAGAGATTGTAAATACAATTATTTTAGATATCATTAACAATAGTATGGATAAGCCATATATTAAAATGAGTGATCATGTTTTTAATGCTTTATTTTCTTTAAAAAAATATAACTATGAACATATATATAAATATAGTTTAACTGATGAACAATTGGAATATTATAAAGTTGGAATGAATAAAATATTTGATAGATACTTAAATGATATTATGAATAATAATCATGATAGTATTATTTTTAAAATATTTTTGGATACTCAATCAAAGAGTTATTTAAGCAGTACTTCAGATAAAAGAAAAGTTATTGATTTTATTGCTGGGATGACTGATGATATGTTTATTAATGAAATTGAAAAATATTGATTTTATGAATTTTTTATGATATAATTATACAACTTATTCGTTATTGGGGGATTTAATATGAAAGTTTATGTAACAAAAAAGAATGAAAAGAAAAAATATATTAAAGATGTAAAAGAGTGTAATGATGGAACTCTTAAAATTAAATTTGCTGATGGAAGAAAATTTATAAATATTGAAAAAAATGATGAAAATATAGAAAAAATTAATAAAGTTCAAGAAGAACAAGCAAAAAAAGGCCTTGAAAATTATGTTGTATTTAAAAACAGATTTATTAAGGCTATTGCATATTTAGGATGTAGTGGGTTTGCTACAGGTTTGATTTTAGCTGCTGGACTAACTTATCCACAAATAACTCCTGTTGAATTATTTACAGGATTAGGTGTAATTAATGTTTTTGGAACTATTCCGTCATTTTGTAAACTTATGAGAAATAAATTAAAAATGAATGAACTTGATAAAGTAAGTTTTAGAGATAACAATATTGAAAAACTTAAGAGTTATAAAAACTATGAGAATTCTTTAGCGGGACTAGATTCTTCTACTAGCAATTATTTTAATGAATCTTCACCAGATAAAGCTTTTGCTATTGTTAATGTAGATAATTATAAAAAGAGTGATTTAGAGACGATTGCTTCAAATATTGATACTGAAGAATCTTTAGGATTTACTTATGTAAAGAAAAAAGAAGATAATAAAAAAAATAGATAGATAATGTATTGATGTTTTTTTCAAAGTATGGTATACTTTGGCAAGTTGAGTTAATTACTCATGTAATAAATATATAGTTATGAGAGGTGAAGAAAATGGGAAATAAAAATACTGTATATTTAACTGAAGAAGGACTAAATGAATTAAAAAAGGAATTAGATGATTTAATTAATATAAAAAGACCTGAAAATATTCAGGCAATTAAAGAAGCCAGATCTTTAGGGGATTTATCTGAGAACGCTGAATATGATGCTGCTAGAAATGAACAAGCTCAAATTGAAGGAAGAATTAAACAATTAGAGAAAATGCTTGAAAATGTTTCGATTATTACTGATGTTTCAACTGATACAGTAAGTATTGGAAATACAGTTTCAATTAAATATGTTGATGATGATGAAGAAGATGAATATAAAATTGTAGGTAGTCAAGAAGCTGATCCATTTGAAAGTAAGATTTCAAATGAAAGCCCAATCGCTCAAGCTTTATTTAATCATAAAGTTGGAGATGTAGTTACAGTTAAAAGTCCAAATGGAGATTATGAAGTAGAAATTATTGAAATTAAATAAGGAGTAATCTGTTACTCTTTTTTTGTTGTATTCTTTTTCTATCTATATTATAATTAGGCTATAATAGAATATGGAGGAATGTAGATGAATGATGAAAAAAATGAAGTGATTGATAATTCAAATGAAAATTCAGATATTGAAGAACTTAATGTTTCTAACAATAGTGAATTAGAAAATAGTACTATCAATCAAGAAAATGTTATGGGAAGTGACGACAATACAAAGAAGCCAAAAGAAAAAAAGAATGGTAGAAAAGTTCTTATATTAATAATAATTATTCTTTTAATTGCACTTTGTGTTGGAGGATATTTCTTATATAAGAATGCTAATAATAAAACTAAAAAGATTGATACACCAAAGAGTACTACTAAATCTGAATATAGACTTTCAGGTAATTCATTAGAAAATTTTGATTTATATTTTTTACAACTTGAAAATACAAAAGAGAATAAAATATATAGTCCATTATCAATAAAATATGCACTTGCAATGTTACAAGAAGGGGCAAAAGGAGAGACTAAAGAACAGATTACTAATCTTATAGGTGATTATAAACCTAAGGCTTATACTAATAGTGAACATATGTCTTTTGCGAATGCAATGTTTATTAGAAATACTTTTAAGGATAAAGTAAAAGAAGAATATACAAAGAATTTACAAGAAAAATATAATGCAGAAGTCATTTTAGATGAATTTGCTAGTCCAGATAATATTAATAATTGGGTTAGTAATAAAACATTTAATTTAGTAAATAATTTACTAGATGATGTATCTGGAAATAATTTCTTTTTAATAAATGCTTTGGCAATAGATATGAATTGGAATAATCAAATTCATTGTGCTTTTGGACATACTATTCCATGTTTAAATTCAGGACGTTATCATGTTAGTTATTTGCATGAAAAGTTAGATGAAGAAAGTACAACTAACTATTCTAAAACTGATTATCCATATGATTCAGATGATAAATTTTATGGACATTATTCTAAGGATGGATATGTAAAAAATAAATTTAATGGTGTTGAAGGAGTAAAAGGTGCAGAAGTATTTGCAGATTTTAATAAATATGACATAGTAAAAGATTTAGGAGAAGATAAAATAAAAGAAATTATTAAACCTGAATATGAAAAGTGGTTAAATACAGATGATGGGAAAAATGATCCACCTTTTGATCAATTTATTGGTGTTTTCATTCAAGAGTTAAAAGACAATTATGGACAAAATGCAGTTTCAACTGATTTCCTAGTTTTTGAAGATGACAATGTAAAAACTTTTGCAAAAGACTTACAAGAATATGATGGTACTACACTTCAATATGTTGGTATTATGCCTAAAAATGTTGAACTTAGCGAATTTGTTGAAAAAACTAATAAAGATAAAATTAACGATATTATTAAAAATCTAAAAGTTGTAAATATAGATAATGCTGAAGAGGGATATGTAACTAGAATTAAAGGTTTTATTCCATTCTTTAAATATGATTATGAATTAAAATTAATTGAAGATTTACAATCATTGGGAGTTAATAATGTTTTTGATATAAATAAATCAGATTTATCGAGTATGATTAGTGAAAAAAAACAATATATCAATAAAGCTATACATAAAGCAAATATTGAATTTTCTAATGATGGAATAAAAGCTGCAGCTGCAACTGCAATGGGTGGAGCAGGAGCTGCAACAGGTCCACATTTTGAACATTTATTTAAAGTTCCAGTAAAAGACATTGATTTGACATTTGATAAACCATATATGTATATAATTAGAGATAAAGCTACAGGTGAGGTTTGGTTTACTGGTACAGTATATAGTCCTATTACACAATAAGGAAGGTTCATTAAATTGAACTTTCTTTTTTTTAAAAAATCTTTTAAATTAACAGTAAATAGGTTATACTTATATATAGTGAGAATATGAGAGGGTGTTTATTATATGATAATAAGAAAACCTTATGCATTTTTAATTAAAAATTTCAAAAAAATTCATATTGCTTTATTAATTGTAAGTTTATATTTGGCATTTAAAGTTGTTGAAATAAATAGTTTTGTAAATGAATTTATGAATTTAGGAATATATGATTTGTATGCAAATCCAATTACAAATCATATTACCTTTTTTATGAATGTTGCAATCATATTTATGATTGTTGGATGTAGTGCTTTATTACTATTGTTAAGACATAAAAATAAACCATGGAAATTATATTTATTTCCATTAATAAACTATGTTTTTCTTTTCTTTATGATGTCTATTATTAAGGGATTCTTTAAAACATATTCTGTAAGTGTTGATGCAGCTGATTTAAGATTTGCTAGGGATTTACTTGTAATATTTGTTATAGTTCAATTGCCTCTTGTAGGAATTTTTATAATGAGAACCTTTGGACTAGATATCAATAAGTTTAATTTTAATTCTGATGAAGAGTTTTTACAGTTAAGTGAAGAAGATAGAGAAGAAATTGAAATAAGTATTGATGTTGATGTTAATTCTTTTAAAAGATTTTTTAGAAGATTTCTTAGAAATGTTTCATATGTTTATGAAGAGCATAAATTAATAAGTAAATTAATAATTGGTATTATTTCCTTTATTTTAATTGCTAATATTTATACGCTTGTTTTTGTTACTAATAAATCTTATGAAGAAACTGATAATTATGATTATAATGGATTTACTATTAAGGTTAATAATTCATATTTTACTAATAAGGATTATAAAGGAGAAGTTATATCTAAAAATAACAATTTTGTTATTGTTAATTTCAGTATAAAGAATAATTCAGAAGAAGCAAGAAACTTTGATACAAGTAGATTTCATTTAAAAGCTAGTAATTTAGATTATACGACTACTGAATCTACTTATGGTGATGAGTTTTATGACTTGGGAAAAACGTATACTATGGTTAGTAAAATAAATAAAGATGAATCAATTAATTTTATTATTGTTTATAAGGTTGATAGTAATATTAATAAAGATAAATTTGTTTTGTTCTTTCAAGAGAAAGATAATAAAAATATTTTAAGAAAAATAAAATTAAAATTGGTTGATTATAATAAAGAGGAGAAGGAAGAAGAATATAAAATTGGTGAATCAATGAGTATTAATATTTTTAATAAAGAAGATGAAATTAGTATAGATTCATCTATGTTAACTGATTCATTTGAATATTCTCTTAGAAAATGTGTTGTTTCTCAATGCTATTCAGAACCTACTAATTATACATCTCCAGAGGGAAGCAAAACTTTGGTTCTTGAATTTGCAACTAATATTTGGGAGTCAACTGAAATTGTTGATTTTCTAAGTAAGTGTGGTGTTATTAATTACAAAGATTCTGATGGAGTGGAAAGAGAACTTAATATAAAATTTGCAATAAATAAGAATTATTTTGGTAAGATAGCTTATATTAATGTTCCAAATGAAGTTGAAAATTCTGATATTTTACAATTATTAATAAAACTTAGAAATAGGAAAATAAAGTATAATTTAAAACAATAATAAAAAAATATTATATAAGTTTAACATTATATAATATTTTTTTATTAAATTTTATATTAGAAAAATGGTAAAAGCTATACTAAAACAGATTGACTTTTTTGCTATGTGTGATAAAATTAATTATAAGGATAGTATAGGGTGTAGTTGGATTGATAATAGTGTGGGAGGATGATTTATGAAAAAGAACCCTTTAGTTAAATACAGATTTCTTATTGTGATTTTTGTGGTTGCTTTATTTGTATGGTTTTTAATAGTCTCTCCTATGATTACATTTCATAAAAATGAATCTATTATGATTGAAGCCGCTAAAAGATACTACAATCTCAATGAAGATAAACTTCCAGTAGGAGAAAGAGTAAAAACTCTTTCTTTAAGTGCGCTTTATAATGAATCATATATTAAGGATGATTTCAAAGCACCATATTCTGGTAAGATGTGTTCTTTAGAGAAAAGTTGGGTCAAAGTTTCTAAGAAGAATGGAGAGTATAAATACTATGCATATTTGGATTGTGGAATTTTGAAATCAACTATAGATCATAAGGGACCTACTATTAAAATAAATGGTGATGAAAATATTAGTATTAATGTTGGTGATAAATATAAGGAATTAGGTGTTAAAAGTGTTGTTGACAATACAGACGGCACTATGAAAAAAGAAAATGTTGAAATAAAGAGCAATGTTAATACTGATAAAATTGGAACTTATGAAGTTACATACACTGCTTTTGATAGTTTAAATAACAAGACTGTTGTTACTAGATATGTTAATGTTGTTAAAAAAATAAAAGAAACAGTAAAAAAAGAATTAAAGAAAGATACTTATTATAAAGGTGTAGAACCTAATAATTATATTTATTTTTCAAATGTTCTATTTAGAATTTTAAAAATCAGTGGTAATAATATTGTTATTGTATCTGATAGTGATGTAAGTAATGTTAATTATGATTCTATTGAAAAATGGTTTAAATATTATGATTCTAATTTAACAGATTCTGCAAAGAAATTAATTGTAAAAAATAAGTATTGTAATATGAAAATAAATGATAGTAATATGAATTCAACTAATTGTAATAGTTACTCTAAGAAAGCTGATTATGGTTTATTATCAATAACAGATATAAATAGTACACTTGAGAATGGAGAGAGTTACCTTGTAGGTGGAACAATTACATGGACTGCAAATAATGTTGATAATAAAAATTATTATGCATTTAGAAATATGTTTTATAATTCTGATTCAATATATTATTCTTTTGATAAAACTCATAATTTAGGTGTTAGACCTGTAATTACTATTAAGGGTGATACTTTAATTGTTGATGGTGATGGTACATATGATAATCCTTATGTTATGACAGATTATATTAAGCTAAATAAGAATAGCGAATTGAATGAAAGATTTTCAGGAGAATATTTAAGATATTCTGATTATTTGTGGAGAATACAAGGAATTGAATCTGATGGAACAGTTAAAGCTATTTGTGAACAGTCAATTTTTAATGGATTAGAACTAGTTAGAGTAAATTATGCAAGTTCAATTAAAAATAAATATTATAATCCTACAGAAAAAGGAAATGTTGGATATATTATTAACAATACAACAAGTAAATATATTGATACTAGTTTTATTGTAAATCATAATATTGAGGTTCCTATTTATAAAAAGGAACCAAGTTATGGCAACGAAGTTTCTTCTAAGAATTATAAAACTAAAATATCTTCTCCAAATATGTATGATATGTATAGTGCTGCATCAAATAATCCATATTCTAAATCTTATTGGTTAGTTAATTCATCTAAGTTAAGTAATGAAGTTCCGGGAATTAGTGATACAGGAGCTGTTATGTATGGAGAAGCATCAGTTAATTATTCATATGGAATAAGACCTGTTGTTTACTTTAATAAAAATGTTATTGTCACAGGTGGCAAAGGAACAATAGATAATCCTTATATAATAAAAAAGTAGGTGGTAGAAATGAAAAAGAAGAAAAAGAAAAAAGAATCAAGGATTAAAACTTTATTTCTGATATGTGGTTCTATACTTGTTGTTATTGTACTATTTGTATTTTTGATTATTGCTTTAAAGAAGCCTATATATCAAATAGAATCTAGAGGAAGAAATATTGAAAAGTCACAAAAAAAAGATAGTGATGGAATGAAAACAGTTGGATGGTTAAGAGTTCAGGGAACAAATATTGATTATCCAATAATATATGCTCCTGGTATTAGTTTAGATTATAAAACAGATGATTTTGTTTGGACTGAAGCAGATTATACTTCTCTAAATAATATTGTTTATATTTCTGGACATAATATTAAGAATTTATCTTCAACTCCTTTAGTTGCAGATGAGTCACATTCAAGATTTGAACAATTAATGAGTTTTGTTTATCCTGATTTTGTTAAAGATAATCAATATATTCAATATTCAATATATGGACATGATTATTTATATAAGATATTTTCTGTTTATTTTGAAGATATAAATAATCTTGATTTGTATAATGATGGAAAATATAATCGTGAAGATATAAAAAGAATTATTAATAATAGTCTTGAAAAAAATATCTTTGATATAAATGTCGATGTTAGTGAAAAAGATAACTACATTATCTTAAATACATGTACTAGAATGTTAGGAAATAAACAATTAGTGGTAGGTGCAAGATTAGTTAGAGATAATGAAAAGATAGAACTTAGTAATGTGAAAAAATCAAAAGAATATAAAACAGTTGAAAATGTATTGAAAGGTGGAGATTCGGATGAAGCATAAAATAATGAAAGTAAGTTTGTTTTTAGTAATATTTATTAGTATTGTATTTTTAAATACTGATGTTTATGCACTTTCTTGTTCAGAAAGTGAGATTGATTCTATTTTGGATCATTATAAGATTAGTTCAACTTATGATGTAAGTTCAAAAACAGTTACTGTATCTGTTAAAAATGGAACATTTATTGTTACTCATATAGAAGATGGAGGTATAATTACTGGTAATAATGCACCTGTAAGAAATAGTTTGAACTATGATGGTGTTAATGTAGATTATTATTCTTTTGGATCAACAAAAGTAGTAAGTAGTAATTCTCCAATAAAGTTCAATGTTAGATCTGGTGGTATTATTAAATTAGGATTTGCTTACTTTAAAGAGAATGATAAAGATAAGAAAGATTCTGATACAGGATGTTACTCTTATGATTATTGGTTAAAAAATAAAGATTCAAATTCTGCTATAAAAACTTTTGAAACAAAAAAGGTTGAAAATGGTAATGTACAATATATTGAAATTGATATTCCAAATCCTGCTACTACTGAGTTGAAAACTAATACTAATAGAAATACATACTGTAAGGCAATTACAGAAGGTGTAAATTATAATAATAAATTTGATAGTAAAGTTATGAGTTATTGGTCTTCAAATCAAGATGCTATTAATTTTTATAAAAGTGTGTTAGGTGATTGTTGGCAAGATCAAGTAATATATGTTTATAAAGAATCAGATATTATAAGGTTAATACAATCTACAATTAAATTATGGCATAATAATGCTTTTAGTTCTGATACAGGTTTAGGTAAAGATGATACTTGGTCTATTAATTTTAATAATGTAAAAAATGCTGCAATTTCTGCAGGACATGCATATTATGCTGAAGATAGTTCTTCTGGATCTACTTTCTATAATCTTGTTAATGGTGGAAAAGGAAGTAAAATTAATAATACTTCATTTAGTTTACAATGTAAATTTAGTGGTAATAATTTAGATTATCGTACTTATGATAAAGACGGTAATGTTATATATAAAGATGGAAAGCTTGTATATAATATTGATGCTAATGTGGAAAGTTTCTATGCTGTATCAAGAAATGATCAATATGTTACATATACTTATAATTATTCTGGTAATTCTTCTTTTAAGAATAAAACTACTGAAAAGGTTAAAGTTTGTAGTAATGTTTGTGAAGAAGCTGTTGAAGTTAAATATGGACCACCTGTTGCTTCAAAAGCTGGATTATGTTTTGAATATCAAGTTCAAGTTACAAGTAGAGTAAAATGTAGTTCTGAAGTTAATCCTAATGGAAAACCTAGAAATGGTGATTTCTGTAGTCCAGTTCCTTATTGTAATAGAGTTCCTGGTTATGTACATCAAGGTGGACCTGTTGAGGAATATGATAAGTGTATTAATGAATGTGATGGTGGAAGTTATTCTAAAGCTTGTAGTAATAAGTGTTACAAGGAAGTATATGGAAACTTTGCTGGAGCAACAAAAATGGCAGTTGATTCGATTGCCTATGAAACTTTTGAAAAATTAAGTGCATCTGGTTCTGAATCATTTGTTAAAGTTAATAATGGTCTTTATATAAGAGATAAAAATAATAATATTTATTGGAGAAAAAATAATAAAGGTGCAAATGCTGTTGGATACGCAAGATATTATTTAGAGGGTTCTGAAAGAACAAGAACTTTAAGGGATCATGGAGCATATACATATGATTATAACGGATTTAAGAGAGCTAGATATGGAGATACTTTATGTCATGATGCATGTTATTACACAGGATGTGGAAAAAAGACTTACTTAAATCCAGGTGAAATGGAAAAAGATTATGTTGAAAATATGACTTTATATAATGATGCTATTGCTAATTGTAAAATGTCTGCTTCTTGTACAGAAAAAACAGCAACATTTAAGATAAGTACAAATTATAAAGAAATTTCAGGTGGTAAAACTGTAACTAAAACTATTGATTATAATGATTCAACTTTAGTTTCAGATGATGATGCTACATGTACAAATCCAACTGTACCTGCTAAAGATAATGTATTGTTAAATTATCAAGGATGTTATAAGAATTGTGGAAAAGGTCAACAATATCATGCAAGATGGAGTTTCCCTGGTACATGGTTTAATATTAAAACTGGAGAAATATCTTATAAGAGTAAACCTGCTGAAGCATGGTATGAAGAATCTGATAAGTTCTGTACACCAAGATTTGCTCAAAATGTAAATGAAAGCTGGTGGAATTATTATTTACATAATAATGAAAGAATGCTTAAGAATTTATCTATAGATCCTGATACTTATTCAAGTCAATGTAGTAGTGGTAATGGAACTATAAAAAATCCATTAAGTATTGATAAGATTAAACCAGAGTGGAATATTTTTGCTAGTACAAAGAATTTTGGATACTTTGGATGGAATTTTGATATTAAGTGTTTCTATGCATTGAATCAATGTGGGGATTCTACATATACAAACTATAAGGTAAGAAGTATTGATAATTCTAATATGTTCCCTGATTCAAATGGATCACAGCTTACTGATTATGCTGCTACCGGAAGAGAAACTGGATTCAATTGGTCTAGTAGCTCTATGGTTAAAAAGAATACGAACTACATAATTGATCCACCTGCATATATAGCAAAGGTTCAAAGAGCTGGATCATCAATTTATTCTAATGAAAATCTTGATTATGAATTTAATTTAACTTCTGAAAATATTAGAGAATTACGTAAAAATAAAAACTTTACAAGTTTCTCAAATGGAAAAATCTTGAAACCAGGAAAAGGTTCAGGTGATGCTCAAAATGGTGTAGCAAGATATTATAGTTATGTAATTGATAATTATGCATCTAGAAGACCAGGAATGAAAGCTGTACAATGTAATAATATTAAGGATTCATCAAGTAATTCTGGTGAATGTGATAATTATAATATAGGTTAAGGAGGTAAAGGGATATGAATAAAGGTATTTTAACTGTTGGAATAATTTTCTTAGCATTAATTGCATTGTTATTATTACAAGTTTTGAATAATTATTCTACTGGTAGTGAATTAGATTATTATTTAGTTAAAGAAACTACAGATGCTGCTATAGAAGACGCACTTGATCCAGTCTTCTATAGCACCTGTGGTGTATATAGAATTGATAAGGAAAAATTTGTTGAAAACTTCTTATATCGTTTTGCAAATAGTGTTGATGCATCTAGATCATATAATATTGGTTTTTATGATATAAATGAAGTTCCTCCAAGAGTTAGTGTTAAAATTGATTCATTAACAACATTAAGTTTTAAATCAACTGATGATAATGGTAGTAAGAAAAAAGAAGCTGCAAATATTTCTACAAGTTATGATGCTATTGTTGAATCTAACTATAAAACTGACTTAATGACTGAGATTAATATGAAGGATGATTATTCAGATCAGTGTAAAAACCTATATGGTGTTAGATAATTAATAGATTGGAGATGATTAAAAGTGGGTAATTTGGCTATTGGATTAAAAAAATTTATGCAAAATAAAAATACTGTAACTGTTGTAGGTGTTATACTAGCAATTTTTGTATTATATATTGCATATACAATGAGGGTTAAGAGTTCAATTAATCCTATTTCTGTTCCTTATGCTGCAGATCAAATTCCAGCTGGTACTCAAATTACTGAGGGAATGATTGAAACAAGACAAGTTCCTCCTTCTATGTTAGATGGAGAAGTTATTACAAATGTAGGAGAAATAGTTGATAAGTATTCTGCTGCAGATGTTGTTATTCCAAAAGGTAGTTTATTTTATAGAAGAGCTGTAGTTGAAAAAGAACAATTACCAGCAAATATTATATTACAATATCCTAAAGGATATGTACTTTATAATTTTGATGTTAATACTACTTCAACATATGGTAATTCTGTTTATCCAGGAAACTATATTGATATCTATTTGAAAGCAGTTAATAGAGCTGATGCAGAAACAAATGCTGCTGATGTTGATAGAATTTTATTTGGTAGATTAGTTTCTAACATAAAAGTATTAGCAGTTAAAGATAGTAGTGGTAGACCTGTTTTTCAGAATATTGATGAAGGAAGAACCCCAGCAATGATAGTATTTGCTGTTCCTGAAGATATATATGTATTATTAAAAAAAGCAGAAAACATGAAAACTTATAGTACATCTCTTGTGTTGGTGCCAACAAACGAGAGTTTAAATGATGAACCAGCTGATTTAGAGGTAAGTAGTGATCAGTTAAAAGAATGGATTAATAATAGAACTGTTTGGGTTGAGTAAAAAAGTATAAAAAAGAAAAAAGGGTGTGAGTTAAATGAATGAAAATATATTTGATAAGTTAGATTTTGGACCTTTTCGTTCATTACTTGATAATGATGATATTACAGATATTTCCTATGATAATAATGGGCAAATATGGATTCGTTCTTTAACTCAAGGTTCGATGAGAGTTGAAGTGGAGGGTGCTACTCCAGAATTTGTTGAAAAGCTTGCTTTTCAATGTTCTAATGTAATGGGAACAACGTTTAATAATGCAAAGCCATTTTTGGATGCTGAGTCTGCTGAACTTCGTATGAACTTTGTTCATCAGTCAATTGCTACTAATGGTATTGCATTAGTTATACGTAAAACGCCTGCAAAGATAAGACTTGAGAAAGAAAAACTTATAAAAGAAGATTATTTTACTCCAGCAATTCATGACTTTTTGATAAAATGTGTTGAAGGTCATTGTAATATTATGGTTGCTGGAGAAACTGGATCAGGTAAAACAGAATTTGTTAAATATTTAGCAAGTCATACGATTCCAAATGAGAAAATTATTACTATTGAGGATACTCTTGAATTACATTTAGATAAGATTTATCCTCAAAGAGATATAGTTGCAATGAAAACAAATAATGTTGCATCTTATTCTGATGTATTAGTTACATGTATGCGTCAAAATCCAAAATGGATTTTACTTTCAGAGGTTAGATCGGCTGAAGCTGTTTCAGCTGTTCGTAATTCTATTTCTTCTGGACATAATATTTTATCAACTATTCATGCTGATAAAGCATCTGCTATTCCATATCGTTTATATTCTTTGATGGAAACAGATTTAGATGTTCATCAATTTTTAACAACAATATATCGTTATATTCAACTTGGTGTTCATATAAAGGCATTTTATAGTAAAGAATATGGGAAATTTCACCGTGAAGTTGATGAAGTTTGTGAATTCTATGTTGATGATAATAATGTTCCACAATCTAGAATTATTTATCAAAAATTAATGGGTAAAATGATGATGTGTAAACCTAGTAAGCATTTAATTGAATATTTGGAAAATCAAAATTTGTCTGTTAGAGAAATTATTGCAGATTTACCAGATGAACTTCCTATAACTGAAGTTACTGATGATTTTGATGATATTACTAGTACAGATAATAATACTTCAGATAATAAAGAAAATACTCAAAAAACAGATGGTGAGAATATTCAAAATAAAGATACAGTTACCGCTGATTCTACAATGAATATTAATGAAGAAACTCAAAAACTTGATCAAAATTCAATTTCTTTGCAATCCCAAGCTGTACAGCCTCAAGTAGGTGACGTAAATGTAAATGCTATGCAACCTCAAGTAGGTGATGCAAATGTAAATGCTACGCAACCACAAGCAGGTGGTGAAAGTGTAAATGCTGCGCAACCACAAGCAGGTGGTGACAATGTAAATGCTACGCAACCACAAGCAGGTGGTGAAAATGTAAATGCTATGCAACCACAAGCAGGTGGTGCAAATGTGAATGCTGCGCAACCACAAGCAGGTGACGTAAATGTAAATGCTATGCAACCACAAGCAGGTGGTGCAAATGTGAATGCTACGCAACCACAAGCAGGTGACGTAAATGTAAATGCTATGCAACCACAAGCAGGTGGTGCAAATGTAAATGCTACGCAACCACAAGCAGGTGGTGAAAATGTAAATGCTACGCAACCACAAGCAGGTGGTGTAAATGTAAATCCATTACAGCCACAGGTACAGGTAAGTGGTGCAAATATGTCTATACAACAAAATCCTATTCAGCCACAGATTAGTAATAATACACAAAATTTAGTTTCGCAAATATCTAGGTTGGATGTTTAGAAGGGAGTTGGTTAAATGTATATAGAAGAATTATTTATAATAATTGTATTTGTTATTGGTATTTATCTATATAGAAACTATAAAGGTGAAAGTGTAGGTAATTATGTATTTGGTCAAGTACAAAATATCTATGAAAGATTTGCTCCTTATTCTTTTAGAGTTGTTAGAGAAAAGACTAAACAATTAGGACAAGAATATACAGTAAGACAATATACAATTCAAGTTGTTTTATTTGCTGGCTTTGCATCAGTTGTTTCGTATTTATATTTTTATAACATAATAATAAGTATTATTTATGCATTGGTTGCAGTTTCTTTTGTTCCTTATTTGTCTTTTTTAAGGTGTAAAAAGGTATATTCTGAGTTTATTTTTGAACAAATACAAGTGTATACTTCAAATACTATAATGGAATTTGGAACAACCCAGTCTTTTGTTAAGGCTTTGGAAGGTGTTCGTGATTCGGGTGTTTTAGAAGATCCCGTTTTATCTGATGTTAATCAAATGATTACTATGTCGTATGATAATGGTACTATTGATGAAGCTTTAGATTATATGGCAAAATTATATCCATTTTATATAGTAAAAAATATGCATCAGTTGTTTTTACAAATTACTAAAGAAGGTGCACAAAATTCATCTGATTCTCTTGAAAATATGCAGTTAGATATAGATATGCTTGTAGAGAGTGTTTATAGAGATAGAATTGAACGTGCTACATTTCATAAATCCTTCTTACAATTTGGTATTATGCTATATTTATTGGTAATGCTTGTTCAATATTTATTGGGTAGAGATACTTATCTTCAATTACTTGAAAAATGGTATGTTCAGTTTTTGATGCATGCTGTATTGATTGTAAATACATATTTCCTTATAAAAGGGGAAAAATATTATTATGAGAATGTAGGTGCAGAATAATGGAAATAATTATTGTTGGAGCTATTATAATATTTGTTCTTGTTTATAATAATACTATAAATAAAGATAAGTTTTTTGCTGATAATCAAAAATATTTAGAAGCATTAAAGGAAGATGATTATCAATTTTTAGTTCATGCAAGATATGGTGAAGATGTAAATATTGATCAATTATATAATAAACGTATTATGATGGGATTTATTGCATTCTTATTTGTTTTAGTATTATCAATTTCAAATAATAAGTCTGTTGATATTATTAATTCTCAATTCTTTTTGAATTTAGTTATATCTTTAGCTGTTGCTTTTGGTGTATTTAAATTACCATATATTCAATTAAAGGGATATTATAAGCAACATTTACATGAAATTGATGTAATGCTTCCTTATTATTTAAAAAGTTTAGAAATTTTGATTCAACATTATACTGTTCCAGTTGCAATTGGAAAAAGTATTGCTGATGCACCTGATATTTTTAAGCCTGGCTTGAGAAAAATGATAGATAGGATTAATTCTGGTGATTCATCTGTAGATCCTTATATGGAGTTTGCTAATGATTATCCAGTTAGAGATTCAATGAGAATGATGAGACTTTTGTACAGACTTGGAATTGGTTCTCAAGAAAGAAAACAAGAAAGATTAATGATGTTTTCTAAGACTGTTTCTTCTTTACAAAATAAAGCAAGAGAAACAAAATACAAAGAGCGTTTAAATCATATGGAAAGTCAAACTATGATAATGCTTGTTGTTACTGGTGTAGGTGTAATGTTAACAATTTTAATTTCTATGATGATGATGTTTTAGTTTGTAAATCATGTGTAAATAATAATATATATTATTGAAAATGTTTTTATGAGTTGATATAATTAATTTATGATTTGAAAGGATAGGTGATGTAGATGAAAGCAGCAACAGGAGAATTAAATTTAACTGTAATTACTTTAATAGCAATTGGAGCTGTTATCGCATTTTTTTGGGTAATGTGGGATCCAATTAAGAATACAATATCTTCACAATGGACTGACATATCTACAAATGATAGAACTAAAAATGGATAATATTATATAATAATTATTAATTTATATGATTTAAAAGAAGGGATGATGAAATGAAAGATGCATTTGGTGGAATATTAAATTTAGTCTTAATTTCAGTATTCCTTCTTATTGTTATTGGAGTTTTAGGATTAGTTACTACTTATACTAAGGCTTTTAAAATGAAGAATATTGTTATTACTTCGATTGAACAGTATGAAGGTACTTGCTGTGATACTAATAAGGGTGGTAAATGTGCAAGTTCTTCAGCTTGTGTTTCTAAAATTAGACAAGAAGCTCAAGCTTTGGGATATAGTCCCGTTAGTTTAAATTGTCCAAGTGATTATAGTAATAATGAATTGTATTGTATAAAAGAAGTAAATGAAGGTGGAAGCCATTATTTTAGTGTTATTGTTCAAGCTGATGTACATTTTCCCATTGTAAGTAATATTTTAGGATTTAGAATGTTTCAGGTTAGTGGTGACACAAGACAAATAAATAGTTAGTTGGTGATATAGTGAGAGATGCATTAGGTGGAACTGTTGTTCTTGTTATAATTGTTGTGTTTATTGTTATTGTATCTGGATATATGGCATTTAATGTTAATTATACAAAGGCTTTTAGAATTAAGAATAAAGTAGTAGATAGTTTTAATAAATATGGTGATACTTGTACTACTCAAGGTTCAAAATGTGATGATGAGATTTCTGAATATGCGAAGTCTATAGGTTATAATCCTATAGGTTTAACTTGTGATGGACGAAAATTAAATGATTCTGATTTACATAATTTGAATACAAGTGGTTCTAGGTTATACTGTTATACAGAGCATCTAAAGGAAGGTTCTACCGATTCTGATATTGTTAATGATGGTACTTATCACTATTATACTATTGTTACTAAAATAGATATTAATATTCCTCTTATAGAAAATTCTTTGGGATTAAGATTTTTAACTATAAAAGGTGATACTAAAACTTTTAAAAAAGGATAGATTATTTATAAGGGTGTTGATCGATAATGAATGTTATTGTTGCAAATGAACAACAAAATCAGTTGTCAAATTTAGATGTAGATGTTATTAAAAGTATTACTGGGCAATATGATGTTTTAGAAGTTGTTGAAATGTTCAAGAACTTCTTTTATAGTAAGATGATTCTTGATGTAACAGCTTTAAATGATTATAGTGATTTTAAAACATATGAGAAACTTATTCACGGATTAGAAGCTGATAAGATTATATTTTTATTACCTGAAGGTTCAAGCTTATGTACTTCTAATTTTTTAGGACAACTTATTAGTATAGGAATTTATAATTTTACTACTAATTTGAATGGAGTTGTATATTTATTAAAGAAACCAAACACTTTTAAAGATGTAGAACATATTTTAAAGATGGCAAATATACAGTCTTCTAGTGATACAGGAGCTATTAATACATCACTCGGTGCAGGATCTTCTAATGGAAGAACTATTTTGGGAATAAAAAATGTTAGTGATTCAGCAGGAGCTTCAACATTTACATATATGTTAATGAAAGAATTATCATTAACATTTGGCAAAGATAATGTTTGTGCTATAGAAATTAATAAAAATGATTTTTTCCTTTTTAATGATAAATCGATGATTTCAATTAAAGAAAATGAAATAAAAAGTGCATTAGATAAATATTCTAAAGCTAGTATTATTCTTGTTGATTTAAATGATTCTAAAGATATTTCATTTTGTAATGATATAATATATTTAATTGAGCCTAGTACTGTTAAATTAAATAAACTTGTTAAAAAAAATAAAGATATTTTTTCTGAACTTGAAAACAAAAAAATTGTTTTAAACCAAAGTCTTTTGTTAAATAATGATGTTCATGATTTTGAAAATGAAGCTGGAATTAAAGTGTTTTATAATATGCCTCCTCTTGATGAGAGAAAAAGAAATGCAATAATAGGTGATTTTTTGACAAAACTTGGAATTAAAAATGATACTGGAAAAAATAATTCTACTAAAATTTTTGGTCTATTTAGACGCTAAGTAATTGACAAAAAACTGTATAAAATATATAATTAGATAGAAAAGGAGTGTTATTATGCTAGATTTATTTCAAATTGGGGCTATTGATAGTTGTAACGGTTTATTACCTCTTGTTAAGGTTATTAAAAAAGGATTATTTCCTATTGTTCAATTAGGAATTCCAATTTTGTTAATTGTATTAGGAACATTTGATTTAGGTAAGGCTGTTATTTCTAGTGAAGAAAAAGAAGTTAAAGCTGCACAAAGTAGATTAGTAAAAAGATTTCTTTATGCTGCATTAGTATTCTTTGTTGCTACAATTGTATCTGTTTTGATGAGTGTTATTGCTCAAGGTGGAGAAGGAGATACTACTAGTTGGGAAAATTGTTGGAGAGCAGCAGGCTAAAATTTGATTTTTAAAATAGCATTTTATTGCTATTTTTTTTTTGTTTTGATATACTTTATATGATATAATAAAACTGGAGTGGTATATATATGAAAAAGTTTATACTTATATTTATTTTATCCATATTTGTATTTTATCCAGCAAATACTTTTGCTATTGATTTAAATGATTATATATCAATGGGTGTTACTACACCAAAAGTTACTAGTTCTAGTGAAGTAGAGGGGTTAATGGATAATTATGATGAAGATAGTTATCAATCGTGTGATGGTTCAGATTCTGTTCTAGGAGATCCTAAAGATGAGTCATCTGTTGCATGGTTACTTGATCAGATACTTACATATGCAACTATTGCGGGAATGTTATTAGTTGTAGTTTTGAGTAGTGTAGACTTTTTGTCAGTAATTGTTAAAAGTGATGATGAATCTATGGCTAAAGCTGCAAGAAAATTTGGTTTAAGACTTGTTTTTGCAGTATTATTATTTTTTGTTCCAACTATAACTAATGCATTATTAGATATATTTGGTCTTACATCTCAATCCACTTGTGGATTGCAACAATAAAAAGAGGTGATTTGATGGGCGAGACAGATTTAAGCGATTCTAATGTTGGTACAAGATTAATTAGACTTCTTTTTTCAACTTTAGATAGACCAGCATTTTGGTTACTTGGTATTGTGTATGAGTTGTTTTTTAATGTAGCTTCTGCTGATTTATTTAGTAATCAAACAATAATGAAGTTTTATGGAAGAGTTCAAGTTATTCTTGGAGTTTTTATGATGTTTCAACTTTCTATGAGTGTTTTAAAAGGAATAGTAAATCCTGATTCTTTTACTGGTGATAAGGGAGCAAAGACATTAATTACTAAAATAATAACAGCATTATTATTACTTACAGTAATGATGCCAATTAGTATACCTAATCCTAAAAATGAATATGAAATTCAAATTAATAATAATGGATTGTTATTTGGAACTTTGTACTCATTACAACACAGGATTCTTTCAAATAATACTTTAGGAAGATTAATACTTGGAACGACCGATTCTTCATCGTCCTTTACATCTTCATCTAATAGTAGCAGTAGTAGCGGGGATAATGAATTAAAAAAGTCTGCAAGAATTTTTACATCTACTATTATAAAAGGTTTTTATAGAATAAATCTTATTCCTATTGAAGAGCGAGATGATACTTACTTGAAAGAAGGAAAAGATCCTGCTGCATACAATGATAATAGGGTTTGTACTGATATTAGTGATGAAGTTCTTGAAAAATATACTAGGATTGATGCTGATCCTGGAGATATTATTGGTATGGTTAATGAAACATGTGTTGTTGATTTTAACTTATTAAATTATGTTCCTTTTATTGGTGATCAATTAGGCTCTAAAAAATTTGTATTTACATATATGCCTGTTATTTCAATGATAACTGCATTAATATTTGTTTTTGTATTATTAAAATTTACAATTGATGTAGCAGTTCGAGCAGTTAAACTTGCTGTACTTAGGTTAATTGCTCCTATTCCAATTATATCTTACATGGATCCAAATAAGAGTGGTAATGATGGTGCCTTTAATTCATGGGTTAAAGCATTGTCTTCAACATATTTAGATTTGTTTATTAGACTAGCGGTTGTTTATCTTGTAATATTCTTAATTCAGGATTTGATTGCTCATGGAATAATAATGGATGTTGGTACTGGTATAATTGGTGTTTTATCATTTATTATAATTTGTATCGGATTATTTATGTTTGCAAATCAAGCTCCTAAGTTTATAAAACAAGTATTAGGAATGAAAGATGAAGGAACTGGAAACTTGTTAGGAAAAATGTTTGCAATGGGTACAGCTGGAGCTGGTATTGTTGGTTCAGCAGCAGCTAATTATCGTGCATCTAAAGAAGAAAATTCTCAGCTTCATCCTGATAGTAAATTTAACGTAGTTAGAAATATTGGGTCATCTATTGCTGGGGCTATTGGTGGAGGATATACAGGATTTAAGGCGGCAAGTGCTAAAGATGCCACGGCTAAAAGTGTTTTGGATGCACAGGGACAAAGGAATGCGACAAGAGCGGCCCATTCAACTTTCCCTGGACGTACTGCAGATAGTATATATGGAGCATTTACTGGTCGGTCAATAGCAACTAAAGAACAAGCTATTTTGGAAGCTAATCAATCTGCAGCTAAATCTATTGATGCTTATAAAACTGATGCTGTAAAAGAGGCTAAGAAGAAAGGAAAATTTGGTACTGTTAAAGCTGAACATGATAGATTTGGTACATTATCTGGTATTGAATTTAATTATAATCAGTTAGAAACTGCAATGCAATCTAAGGGAACGGATGGTTCTTTTGTATATAGAGATTCTCATGGAAATAATCATAATTTGAATGTTGCGTGGTTTGATCCTGCAGTTATGGCAGATATTGAAGATTCACAAACTGCTGCTTATTTAGCTTCTGATTATAATTCTTCAACTGGAAGATTTGAAAATATTGTTATAGATACTGCTTGGCGTACTGCAAAGCATGATATGGATGAAGCAAATATAAAATATGGTTCATCATATTTGGGAGCTTCTGATTATGGTGATATTGGATCGACAAGTAAAGCTGCAAGTGCAAAAGCTGCAGACATGAGTACAGATATGAGACATATTAAACATCGTGCAAATGCACAAAATAAAAAGTAATTAGGGAGTGTGATATTAAGTGTATGGACAATATTTGATACCTGCTAATACGAAGCGAGGTAAATTAATACTTGGATGGTTTAGGCCGTTTGATTTATACTTGTTTGGTGGAGGAGTATTAGCAACATTTATTTTAATTGCATTTCTTCCTCTTTCAAGTACTTTTGTTACTATATTATGTTTGGCGCCGGCTGTTATTACAGGTTTTCTTGTAATGCCGGTACCTCATTATCATAATATGCTGGTTATTATTCAAGAAGGATATCAATTTTTGACAACTCGTCAAAGATATAGATGGAAAGGTTGGTGTTGGAAAAGTGTCGTCATCAAAAAAAGAAGTAGGTAGTGGTTTTACTGAAGATTGGCTACCTGTTAGAGCTATTCAAAATAATATGATTATTACAAAAGATAATTATAAAGTTAGTGGAGTTAAAATTACTCCAAGAAATATATTTATTCTAGACCCTGATTTACAGAATAATATTTTGATTGCATTAAGAAATTTTTATAATACAATTGATTATGAATTTTGGTTAGTTGTTGCGGATAGACCAGTTGATATTTCTGTCTATATGTCTCAAATGCAATTATTATTAAATGAGACACAATCTCCTGCGATTAGAAAACTTATTTTACAAGATATTGATAAGGGAGAGTCTTTTATTAGAAATAATGTTGTTGATACTGAATATTATTTTATGTTTAAAACAAAAGATGTTGATTTATTACAAAAGAGAGTAAGACAAATGATAAATGGTCTTGCAACTTGCGGATTAAATGCGTCTCTTATAAGTAATTCAGATTTAAGATTAGTTTTAGAAAACTTCCTAAATGGAGGTACTAGTACAGAGTTTGGAACGGTGATGCCAGTATGAGTACAGGTTTAAGAAGTCAGTTAGCTCCTAAGGGACTACATTTTAATTCAAGTGATTTTTTCATAAGTGATAAATATGCAACAATTTTAACTGTTGTTTCTTATCCAAAGTATATAATGCCTGGATATTTATCTAGTTTAACTAATATGTCCGGTATTAAAGTTGTTGTTAAACATATTCCAGTTCCTTTTAGCGATATGCAAAAAATGTTAAATAAACAAGTTGCAGAGTTAAAAGAAAGATATCAAAATGAAAGAGATCAAACTACAAAAGAAAGAATTAGACAAGATGCTGAAAGTTTGGAATATTTTATTTCTATGTTAGCAGCTTCACAAGCTAGAATTTTTGATTTTCAAATGCATATTATGATTACTGCTGATACAAAGGAAGATTTAGAATTAAAGAAATTAAATGTTAGAAATTATCTAGATTCAATGGAATTAAAAGCAATTGCTTTAAGATTTGAACAAGAAAAGGTTTTAAAATCAATTCTACCTGTTTTCCCATCTCAAGATATAGAACAAAGAATTGGTACACCAATTCCTTCTGTTACAGTAGCAGCTATGTATCCATTTATATTTGATAGTATTAAAGATCCTGGTTTATCTACATTACTTGGTGTTGATTTCTCAGGTGGAGTTATATTATTTAATCAATTTTTGTATAAAATTCGTAAAGAAAATAATAGAAATAATGCTAATATGATTATGTTAGGAACATCTGGTTCTGGAAAATCAACAGCTGCTAAATTGCTGCTTAGAACTCATATTAGAAATGGATGTCAAATTGTTATTATTGACCCTGAAGATGAGTTTAGAGAACTTACTCGTACTTATGGAGGAGATACAGTAGATATTGGAAAAGGTGGAGAATTTGGATTAATAAATCCACTTGAAATAGTAATTGATGCTGATGAAGATGAGATTAAACAAGGTCTTGGATATACAGTATTAACAAGAACTTTACAATTCTTAAAAGCGTTCATGAAATATTATGATCCATCTATTGAAGAGGATGTCTTAACAATGTTTTCTGAAATTGTACAAGATACTTATAGAAGATTTGGAATAGATTTTACTGCTGATTTTTCTAAATATACTTCTCAAGATTATCCTACTTTTAGTGATGTATATGCAACAATTAAAGGTAGACTTATGTCAATGACTGAGCAAACTCAGGAAAGAGATATAATGGAAAGATTGGAATTAAAGGTAAGACCTATTACAAAAGAATTAAAGTTCTACTTTGATGGTCATACAACTATCAGAAAAGGTAGTGACTTTATGGTATTTAATATAAAAGAATTAATGAATAGTGATTCTTCTATAAAAAATGCATTGTTCTTTAATGTATTGAAATACGCTTGGGGACTTTGTCTTGATTATAATGTTGATACTGTTTTAATGGTTGATGAGGCTCATGTATTATTAGGAGATAATAATGCTTTAGGTGCTGATTTCTTGGCACAAGTTCAAAGACGTGCAAGAAAATATAATACTGGTACTATAATAATAACTCAACAACCAAGTGATTTCTCTGATCCTGCAGTTATTACTCAAGGAAAAGCTATTTTTGATAACTCTTCATATTATTTAATAATGGGATTAAAGAAACAAGCTGTTGAAGATTTAGCTTTATTAATAGATTTAAATGAAAGTGAAAAAGAAAGTATAAAACGTTATTCTCAAGGAGAAGCACTATTTGTGTGTGGTAATAGAAGAATGAGAATAAATGTTGCTGTTACACAGGATGAATTAGATTCATTTGGTATAGGTGGTGGATTCTAATTTAATGTGAAGTTAGGTGGTGATATCAGTGGCTGATGATAAAGATTATACAAAAAGTGATCATGCTGCAGATCAAAAGGCTGAAGATGAGAGAAGTACTCAGAATAATGCCAATAATATTAGAAATGCTGCTGATGTTGCTATTGCATCAAAAAATCCTTATGCTGCAGCAGCTGGAGCTGCTGTAAAGGCTGCGGATAAAATAACTGGTGGAAAAAGTACAGAAGCTTTAGGAAAAGGAATGACTAAAGCCAATAAAATGGCACCAGGTGGGAAAAGAATTCAAAATGCATCTAACAAATTAAATGAGAGCGGTGCTAGTGATAAAATTGGTACTGCTGCAAGAATGAAAAATGGAATGAGCGGTGGGGGTCAAGGAAATGCTGCTCAAGCTGCAAACACAGCAAATAATGTACAAAATGCACAAAATGCAGCAAACAATGCGCAAGCTGCAGCTAATAATGCTAATAAAACTTCTGGAGGAGGACAAACAAGTTCTCTTCCTTCTTCTGCTTCTAGAGAATCTTCCTCAAAAAAAGAAAAAACTTCTGATGATAGTGATGATGATAAGTCAAAGAAAAAAGGTTTTGGAAATTTTTTAATTAAAAATATGGTTGTTACTACTTTGATTTTTTTCTTACCATTTTTATTAATTATAATTATTATTTTTGCTGCTGTTGGAGCAGTATCTGGAATTTTTGGAGAATTTGATGATGCAATGGGTATGAGTGAAACTCTTGGTGAAGAAACAGGGGATATGGAGTATGATGCGTCATCAAAGGAACAAAAAGAATTCTTTGAAAGAGTTAATAATGTTAAACTTAGATATCAAGCAGATGGAAAAAATGTTGATGCAATGAAAATTGTGGCTATTTATCACGTATTAAAGAATAATAATGCTGATATAGAGTATGAAAATGTTTCTGAATCTACGATTAGTAATTGGGCCAATTCTATGTTTAATAATGGAATGTATGATGAAGAAACTTTTAAGAATAATTTAGTTAATAACATTTTTCCGCCTTATCTAAAAAATAGCACAAAAGCTTTAAGAGAAAAAATGGCAGATGAAGTACTGCAATATGTTGATGATTATAATGATTTTATTGGAAAAAAGGAATCTAATAATACATGTGCTTCTATTGGAAGTTGTAGTTATAATATAAAAGGATTCTATGTAAATGGAAGTAATATTAATAAAAATATGAATATATCTAATTTAAAAGTTAGATTGATGCAATGTGGCTCACCTTATGGTAATGGTAATTATAATACTCCTGTAAGTTCTGATTTAGTAAATTTTGAAGATTATGTAGCTGGAGTTGCTTATGCTGAAGTTGGTGATGGAGCGCCTATTGAACAGTATAAAGCTCAGATGGTTGCTGCTAGAAGTTTCGCACTATCTAGACCTGCTGGAATGGGTAACTCAAGAGGATTAAAATTAGAACAAGAAAATGGACAATGGATATTACAAATATCATCATGTGTAGCTGATCAAGTTTACTGTGATATTGATAATGGATGTCATGGTACTGGAGGGTCTCAAGGTGGATATACAGTTAGTGGTGATGATTCATCTGCATGGTTCCATAAACCTGCTTTACCTGCAAATCATGATATTAGAACAGCAGCTGCAGCAACACAAGGTGAGGTTTTAGTTAATAGTCAAGGATATATAATTAATGCTGGGTTCTTAAGTACAGAACAAAATTTATGGCATTCTCTTGCTAATCAAGGGTTAAATTATAAGCAAATTTTATTACAAACATATAATGGTGGGGCTAGAAATTATGGCGCTGCAGATATTAAAAAAGCAAGTTGCGATGGAAGTGGAGGATTATGTGCTTCTAATAGTGAAGTTTCTAGTTGGAGACAAACTGATCAACAATGGAGTTCAACACCTATGGGTAATTCAGGGCAAACTTTGGGACAAATCGGTTGTTTAGTTACTTCTGTATCAATTCAAATGGCTCGTAGTGGTGTAAAAACAAGTATTAATCCGCTTAATCCAGGAACTTTTGTTCAATTCTTAAATAATAATGGTGGCATAGCTGCTGGTGGAAATTTTGTATGGGCTTCGCCTCAATTAGCTGCACCAGATTTTGTATATCAAGAAAGAATTTATATATCTGGCTTAAGTAGAGAACAAAAACTTAATAGAATTAAAGAACTAGTTAATCAAAAGGGCAATTATATTGTTGCCGAAGTAAAAGGAAATACTGGACAGCATTGGGTTGCAGTAACAGGTGTAAATGGATCTACTGTACAAATGATTGATCCAGCAAGTGATTCTACTGATATGTGGGAGCAATATAATTGGGCGAATACTTCAACACTTGCAATTTATAAAGTTGGTTAGGTGATTATATGGTAAAAGATAAAATATATATAATTTTAATAGGTATAATTGTTATATTTTTTGTAGTAATGTTTCTTGTGTTTGGTACTAAAAATATAAAGGAAGAAAATGTCTCTGAAATATTGATTGTCGGAGATGATTCAGTATGGAAATATTCTGATAAAAAATGGTATAATATTACATATAAATCTAGTCTTCAACAATTAAGTTGGAAAAAATACAAAGTTTTTTCAAATAATGAATTAATTGGTAATTATTATTTATGGTATAGTGATAAATGGTATGTTTTTGATAATGATAAACAGGCGGTTAAAGTTGAAGGTGATTTATTTGCATATAGTTCAGCTTTTGATTTAAAAGTTAAAAACTTTACTATGGATAATGTTGATGATTTTGAATATGTAAATTATGTTTTAGAAAGTAATAATATAAGTACAAGTAGTAAATTTACTTCAATATATAAAGTCGATTTTGATTTTGATAATGATTCAAATGAAGAAACTTTTTATTTGATAAGTAATGCTTTTCCTTTGGATTTTGAACCAGAAAAGAGCTTTTCAATTGCTTTTATGGTTAAAGGGGATACTATTTATTATATTTATAAAGATATTGCATCTAATAAAGGTTTTAATGGATGCAAGCCTTTTTATAATACTTTTTTAGATGTAAATGATGATAATATATATGAATTTATATTAAGTTGTAGTAATTATAGTGTTTCAAAAAAAGTTGATATGTTATATCAATTCAGTGATGATAATTTTAAAATAGTAATTTCTAATCAGTAATTAATGACAGTTTTTAGAAATTAGTATATAATTAATAGAGAAAGGGAGTTTCTTATGAAGTTTAAATTTAGAGCTGATGGTGAAGATCTTTTTATATTTTCAATGTTTGCAATATTTTTATTATATATAGTTGCTATTGTAGTTGCTAATGTTCATACATTTGCTGTAGATAGTCAGTTGAGTGGAATAAACCCATTTCCTGCTTTTTCGGCAGAATGTATTAAATCAACAATTGTATTTTATATATTAGCTTTAATAGGCTTATTTGCTAGTGTAAAATCATGGTTTATAGAGAGAGAAGAAGGCTTTGGTCTAGAAATGAATAAGAGTAGTAAGGGTTATTCTAGATGGGCAAAAGACAAGGAAATAAAAAAAGAATTAAGTCGTGTTGAAATAAAGCAAGTTAATTCTAAGGAAGCAGGAGTACCTATATTAATAAATAGCGAAGAAATGTGGGTAGATAATGGAGAGTATCACTCACTTGTTATTGGAGCTACTGGTTCAGGTAAAACTCAAACTGTTATTTTACCAATGGTTTATAGTCTTGCAAAAGCAAAAGAGTCTATGATTATAACAGACCCTAAAGGTGAAATATATGAAAAAACAAGTAATATGTTACGTTCTAGAGGATATCAAATATTGCTTTTAAATTTCCGTGATCCACAAAATGGTAATGCATGGAATCCAATGTCTTTACCATATCAAATTTATAAATCTGGTAATCAGGATAAGGCAATAGAGCTTTTAGATGACTTGGCTTTAAATATTCTTTATGATGATTCTAATAAAAATGCTGATCCTTTCTGGGAAAAAACATCTGCTGACTATTTTTCTGGGGTTGCTTTAGGATTATTTGAGGATGCAAAACCTGAAGAAATTAATATTAACAGTATTTCTCTTGCAACTACAGTTGGTGAGGAAAAGTTTGGTGGATCTACCTATATTAAAGAGTATTTTGCAGGAAAAGACCCTGCTAGTGCTGCTGCGATAAATGCTTCTAGTACAATTATGGCACCGAGTGAAACAAAAGGAAGTATTTTGTCTGTTTTTAAACAAAAAGTTAAATTATTTGCTTCACGTGAAAATTTATCTGAGATGCTTTCTCATAGTGATATAAATCTTGAAAGTATTGGTGAGAGACCTACTGCTGTATTTATAGTTATTCAGGATGAAAAGAAAACTTACCACTCTTTGGTTACTATTTTACTAAAACAAATTTATGAAACTTTGATAAGTGTTGCTCAACGTCATGGTGGACAACTTCCTGTAAGGACAAATTTCTTACTTGATGAGTTTGCTAATATGCCACCTTTAAAGGATGTTACTACAATGATAACTGCAGCTAGATCTAGAAAAATAAGATTTACAATGATTATTCAAAACTTTGCACAGTTAGATGATGTTTATGGTAAAGAGGATGCTGAAACAATTAGAGGTAACTGTGGAAATATTATTTATTTGATAACAACAGAATTAAAGGCGTTGGAAGAAATATCTAAGTTATGTGGTGAGGTTAAATCTAAGAAAGATGATAAGACAGCATCTACACCACTGGTAACTGTATCTGACTTACAAAGAATGAAACAGTTTGAAGTAATAATTTTAAGAATGCGACTACAACCTTTTAAGACAAAATTTACACCATTCTTTAAGATTAATTGGGGTAGAAAATATCCTCCAGCAAAGTATCCAACAAGACCAAAAAAAGAGGTTCATACATTTGATATAAAAGAATTTGTTAAAAATCAGAAAAAGAAAAAATTATTGGAAATGATGAATTCTGCTGATGATGGTGATAATAAAGGTGGAATGTCTTTACCTGGTATGGGTTCATTTCCTGGATTACCTGGTATGCCTAGTATGCCTGGAATGCCTGGAATGCCATCTATGCCTGGTATGAGAAAAGAACCAGAAAGAATGTCTATGCCTGTAAAACCTTCTAATCCAAATAATACTTCAAAATCTGATTATGATATACCTGATTTTTTGACAAGAAAAGTTAATAATAATGAAAAGTCTAATACTATTCCTGATTTTGAATCATTTAAAAATGAAATGGAAAGAAATTCATTTAATCCATTTGATTCAGTAAATATAAATAGTAATAATAATATTAATAATAGTACTGATAATAATTCTTCAAACTTATCTAATAACAATAATAATGATTTCGATGATGATTTAGGATTTGATGTTGATGAATTAGTTAAAAAGATTGATGCAAAGATTGCTGAGTTAGAAGCTGAAGAGAAGAAACAAAATGAGATGTCTGAAAATACTAATCCTATATCTAGTGGGGATAACACTGATAATAATACTGTTTCTTCAGTTCCAAATGAACATGATGAAATTAGTAAATCTGTTGATAAATCAGAAGAAAAGATTGAAGAAAATGTACCTAATAATAGTATAGAAAGTATATATAATACTAATAATAATCAAGAAAAATCAAAGCCTGTTCCAAATATCAATTTGGATGATGTAGATGATGACGATGATTTCTTTGATGACTTTTTTGATAATTAGAAAGGATAGATATTATGAATGCAAATGAAAACTTAGTAAAGAAACAAAAAGTTGAAGATAGTGATTATGAAGAAATAGAAGAGATAGAAGAAGATGAAGAAAAAGAAAAAAAATCAAATTCAAGTGACTCATATCAAGATTCTGCAAAAAAGAAAATGATTAAAGTGATGGGATTCATAATTGTTGGTGCAATTATATTTATCTTTATTCTTTTTATATTATCATTATTTACGAAAAAAAATTATGAATATGAAGATATAGAAGAAATTTTAGTTACTGCAGCGGAAGGCTATTTCAAAGATTATCCGGATAGTTTGCCTAAAGAAGATGGAAGTATTGTCGAGATTGACTCAAGTAACTTGACTGCAGCTGGTAAGATGAAAGATTTATCTGAATATTTAAAAGAAGGAGATTCTTGTTCTGCTACTGTTCAGGTAGAAAAGTCAGGTACTGAATATTTATATACACCATTTTTAAATTGTGGAGATAGTTATAGTACTGTTGAATTATATAATAAAATAGTTAAAGATGAAGATATTGTTACTGCCGGTGATGGTCTTTATTCAAAAGGAAGTAGTTACTATTATCGTGGAGAATATGTAAATAATTACGTCAAATTAGATAAGAGTTTGTGGAGAATTGTAAAAGTTACTGGAGACGATAATATAGTTTTAATTAATGAAGAAGGATTAGAATTTACTCAACCTTGGGATAATAGATATAATGAGTCTCGATTATATGAATCTGGTATAAATAGTTATTCAATAAGTAGAATGAGAGAGTATTTAGATAGAATATATACTGACCCTGTTGAAGATGATGGAGAGGTTATTTTATCAAAGAAAGATAAAGCAAAATTAGTTAGCTATAATATTTGTACTGGAAAAAGAACTTCTAATTCTGAAACAAAGGATAACTCTGAAGAATGTAAGGAAGTTGTTAAAAATCAAAAATTAGGATTATTAACTTTATCTGATTATTTATATGCTAGTCTTGATCCAAATTGTAAAAGTGCCAATACAAGGAGTTGCATGAATTATAATTATTTATCAATTGATGATGAATGGTGGCTTGTTACAGCTAATTCAGAGGATTCATCTACTGCATTTAAAGTTGATAGAGATGGTGTGGTTAAAGCTGATATAACTGCAACATATTCTAAAGTAAGACCTGTTGTATACTTAAATAGTAAAGTGTTACTAAAAAAAGGAAAAGGAACCAAAAAAGATCCATACGTTTTAAAATAGGAATCTATTATAATTAGATTCTTTTTTTTTGAATTATTTAATATGGAGGTGAATAAATATTTATATAGATATAAGAAGTAAAAGAGATTATATTAAGGGGCATATTGATGGAGCAATTAATATTGAATCATATGATTTATTACTTAACCATAAGTCATATTTAAAAAAAAATAATGTTTATTATATTTATTGTAATAATGGTTTTAAAAGTAAAATAATGGTTAATAAATTAAATACTTTAGGATATAATTGTGTAAATGTTGATGGTGGTTATAATAATTATTTGTTAAAAGTAAAAAAAATATAGTATAATCTTTATGAGGGTGGATAAATGGAACTAATAAAATATATTATAGATAATAGTACAAGGTTTGTTGAGTCCGGTGGACTTATAGTTGGTTTTTTATTAGTATTTATTGAAAGTTTTATCCCATTACTACCTTTAAGTGTTTTTGTTGCATTAAATGTTAATGCATTTGGCTTTCTTTTAGGTTTTTTGCTTTCTTGGGGTGCAACGTGTTTAGGTAGCTATTTATGTTATAGATTTTTTAATTATATTAGTTACTATTTTAATAAAATTAAGTTTATTAAAAAGTTTAATAAAAATATTGCAAAAATTGAGAATATTAAATTTAGTGAATTGGTTCTAATTCTTACGTTACCTTTTACTCCATCTTTTTTAATTAATATTTTATGTGGTATTACACATATGAAAATTAAAAAGTTTATATTTTCAATTTTAATTGGTAAATTTTTTACTATATTATTTTGGGGTTATATTGGTAAAAGTGTAATAAAAAGTGTTACTAATATTAATTCATTAATATATATATTAATTACGCTTATTATCTCATATATAATATCTAAAATTATTAGTAAGAAAATAAATATAGAATAGAGGTGTTTTATGGACTACATTATTATTATTTTATTGGTTATTTTAATTGTATTAGCTATATTTTCTTTAATAAAAAATATAAATGAAGCAAAGATTACTGAAAGACTTGGAAATTTAGAAGTTAATATGATTAAAGAGATTTCTGATTTTAAGTCTGATTTAAATAAGAATATGAATGATGATTTTAATAAATTAAATGAATCTGTTGAAAAGAGATTATTGGCTATTAATGAAAAAGTTAATGAAAGATTAGATCAAAATTTTGAGAAAACAAATAAAACATTTATGAATGTAGTAGAAAGGTTATCTAAAATTGATGAGGCTCAAAAGAAAATTGAAAATTTAAGTGGAGATATTGTAAGTTTACAGAGTATTTTGACAGATAAAAAAACAAGAGGTATATTTGGAGAAGTAAATTTAAAGAATATTTTAGTTAGTGTTTTTGGAGAAAAAAATGATAGTATTTATAAAATTCAATATACATTAAGTACTGGTGTGATTGCAGATTCAGTTTTATTTGCTCCAGAGCCATTAGGAACAATTTGTATAGATTCTAAGTTTCCTTTAGAAAATTATCAAATGATGGTTGATAAAAAAAATAGTCAAGAGATGCGAGATTTGTATGAAAAGAAATTTAAAGCAGATATGAAAAAACATATAGATGCAATTGGAAGTAAATATATAATTCCTGGAGAAACTACTGATCAAGCTATTCTTTTTTTGCCGGCTGAAGCTATTTTTGCTGAAATAAATGCATATCATCCTGATATAATTAATTATGCATATAAGAAAAAAGTTTGGATTACAAGTCCAACAACTTTAATATCTACACTTACTGTAATTCAAATGATAATAAAAAATATGGAAAAAGATAAATATACTTCTATAATACATGAAGAGTTAAATAAACTTGGACTTGAATTTGCAAGATATAAAGAGAGATGGGATAAATTATCTAGAAGTATTCAAACTGTTAATAAAGATATTGAAAATGTTTCAATTACTAGTGATAAAATTTCAAAGAAGTTTGATACAATAAATAGAGTAGAAATTGATAAAAATATTACAAAAGAACTTGAATGAAAAAGGTATTTTTACCTTTTTTTTTCATATAAAATAATATGAAGATTATTTTTAGATTATTAAGTATCATATTCATGGTAATAGGTTTAATTTTTATAATTATTTATACTAATTTATTATCTTTTGGTTATACTTTTACTGAATATTTATTATTTATTTTTTCTAGATTTGAAGTTGATATATTTTTTTTTGGATTTATTTTACAGTTTTTTTGTTATAAAAAAAGATAGATTTTAGTAATCTATCTTCATTGCTTTTTTAACTTCTTTAATAGTTTTTTCTGCTTCTTCTTTTGCTTTTCTTGTACCATTATTCAATATTTTATTAACTTCTTCTGGATTTTCGTCAAAGTATTTTCTTTTTTCTCTTATAGGATCTAAGAATTTGTTCATTTTTTCTATAAGCTCTTTTTTACATTGAACACATCCTCTTTTTCCTTGTTTACATTCAGAGCATATTGTTTCTAAACTGTTATTATCATTTACTAATTTATGATAATAATAAACCATACAAACATCTGGATTTGCAGGATCATCTTTTTTTATTTTATTTGTATCTGTTAAAGCTCCCATAATTTTTTTTCTTATTGTTTCTTCATCATCTACTAGATAAATTGCATTTCCAAGACTTTTTCCCATTTTTTCATTGCCATCAAGTCCTTTAATTCTAGGAGTATTTGAAAGTATTGGTTCTGGTTCTATAAGAGTTTCTCCATAAATATTATTAAATTTTCTTACTATTTCTCTACATTGTTCAATTAATGGTAATTGATCATCTCCGACAGGAATAAATTCTCCACTAAAGCAAGTAATATCTGCTGCCTGAGATACTGGATAACCTAAAAAACCATATGTTATTGATTCTCCATTGTTTCCAAACAATTGTTTTTTTTGAGCAATTTCTGTTTTTACAGTTGGATTTCTTTGTAATCTTGATACTGTTACTAGATTAGAATAGAAAACTGTCAATTCGGCTATTTCAGGTATCTTTGATTGAATAAATAAATGAACTTTTTCTGGATTAATTCCAATTGATAAAATGTCTTTAGTTATTTCATATACATTTTTTCTTACTTTTTCAGGTTCATTAAAATTATCTGTAAGAGCTTGTACATCAGCAATTTCTAAATAAAAATCATATTCATCCTGAATATTACGCCATGTTTGTCCGGCTCCAAAATAATGCCCTAAATGCAAGTTACCAGTTGGGCGAATACCAGTAAGAATTCTTTTTTTCATAAAAATCACTTCCTTCACTTGTTATTTTAGCATATTTGTTTCTTTTCTACTAGATTAATTTGTTAATTATATTAGCTTATGTTATTATATTATTTGATTTTTGAGGTGACTAGTACATGAATTTACTTGATTTAATTGGTTCTGAATTAGAAAAAATGCATCTAAATGATTTTGAAAAGGTTCGTTATATTTATTTAAGAACATGTCAATTATTTTATTTTGATGCAAGATATTATTATGTTGAACAATTTGATAAAAAATTATATAAACAAATTATTAATAAGAAAGTTGATATTACTAAAGTTGATGATTTTTCAGTTATTTGTCATTCTTATTCCAAGTATATTCTACTAAAGTTAATTAATGAATTAACTACAGCAAATGTTTCGTTACAATCAGGTTCTCATAGTTTTGTAAAATATAAAGATGATAGTGGTTCTGTTTGGAATTTGGATGCAACATTGGGTGATTTATCAAGAATTAAAGTTGGACTTAAATCAACTTGGTTTATTTGTCGTGAATCATGGAACTTTAATTATCAAGATATTCTAGATGATGTTGATGATATTATTGGATATAAATATAAAGAAAAAAAAGATTATATACAATTTTTGGATTTAAGTTCATTTGATAATTTAATTAATAGTATTAATAATTTAATTAATGATAGTAAATTAAATAATTTTACTGATGTATTATTTTTTGTTAAATGGTTATTAAATGGATGTTTTTGTATGTTTAGCGATTGTACAGGGATGGATAATAATTATAATTTTTATAATTTTATTTATGATGAATCTAATAATGATTTATACTGTTTATCAAAAGGGACTGACAAATATGGTATTAAAGAAATTTCATTTGATGCTGGTTTACAGTTATCTAAAAAATTACATATGAATAGTAGAAATTTTTTTAATAATAAATAGAGAATATGGACTTTTCTGTATTCTCTAAAAGAAACTTGTATGAGTTAAGAAAAAGATTCCAAATGCTAGTCCACATAATGCTCCAATTAAATGTCCATCGTGATATACTTTTGATTTTCTCTCTGTAATTGTTCTTTTTATTTCTCCAATTACATAGAATATACATATTAGTACCACTGTTAGTGGTATTTTTCCTTCTTGGATATTTGAAAATGAACTTAGTACTATTAGCATATATACATTTCCTGATGCACCTAGAATTGAATAATTACTGAATAATATATTGAATATTGCGATTACAAATGATGTTATTAAAAACATTATTATAAGATTAATACTTCCATATTTTTCTTCTATCATTGGCCCAATTAGTAATATAATTAAAAAATTATTTACAAGATGGTCCCAGTCTCTATGTCCTATTGAATGAGTAAATAATCTTATATATGTAAGTGGGTTTAAAGGTGAAGATCTATAACTTTCAAAAAATAATTTATTTGATTTTCCTCTAGTAATTAAATTTAATATCCATGTAAATATACATATAAGTAAATATGTAATTATTACTTTTGAATTATAATCAAATTGTACATTTTTTATATCAAAATTTATATTCATATTATTACCTCTATATTATTATTATTATTATATATTATTTTTTAGTACTTAAAAAGATTTATATTTATAAATTATTATTTGTATATAAATGTTTACATCTATTAAAAACTATTTGTGTATTTTAATTTATTACTTATTATTAAATAATATATCTACATTTAAATATTGTTTTCTTAAAAATATATACTTTTGTTTACATATTGTTTACTACCTATAATTGACATATCAAAATAATTTTAGTAGACTTAAAATATAATAAATAAAGAATAGGAGTGATAAAATGGCATTGAAATTTACATTAGAAGAAATGCAAACTACATTAGAGAACGCAATTAATCAAACTAATAAATATTCATCAGCAATTGCGACAATTGATGAAGCAATTAACAAACTTTCATCTTCATGGGTTTCAAATGAAATTGGAACATATCAAGAGTTTGTTGATAAATATAACGAAAAAAAAGGAAGTTTAACAGAAGCTGCAGAATATATGAACAGATTTTGTGATAAGTTAAGAGAGAAAATTGATGAATTTAATGGAGCAGCTACTGCTATTAAGAATTCTTTTGAATAGGAGGTATAGAATATGGCATTACAAAATATTATTGAATATGAAGAGATTAAAGAACAATTAAGAGTAATTGAAACAGCTTGTGAAGATACTAAGACAAGTCTTGATGCAATAGATAATGAAATAAAAAATTCAGTTGGCTCAGATGGTGCTGCTTGGGCTGGACAAGCTGCTGAACAATTTAGAAATTCATGGGATGATTTAGCAGCAGAACTTCCAACATTTATTTCTTACGTTAATATTCAAGCTAAAAATATTGACACAATGCTTGTTAAAACACAAGCTACTGATGAAAATGGCGCTGTACAATAAGATTTTTAGTTAATAAAACAAAGATGTTACGATTTTCTTTGTTTTTTTTTGCTTATATGCTATAATATGCGATATGTTTTAGAGAAATCTATGGGTAATAAAAAAGATGGAGGTAAATAGATATGGAAAATGTTGAAAACGATGTGTTAGAAACAATTAGCCTTAGAGAGGCAGCAAAATATTCGTTCAGTAAATACGCTCCAGTTTATCCTTATTCTAACGAATGTTTAGATAAATTATACTCTAATTTTGATTTATACGAAAAAGATGTTTTAACTGTTGCGGCTTCAGGAGATCAAGCATTATATGCATATAGTCAAGGAGCAAAAAATGTTGATCTTTTTGATATTAATTGTTTAACAAAATATTACTATTATTTAAGAATTTGGTTAATTAAATATTTTGATACATTTTATTTAGATGATTTTAATATAAATGAAAAAGAAAATTATATTAAATCTATTAGTAATATTTATGAAATAATTAAAGAAGGTTTTGATTTTGATAATTCTTCTTTTAAACTACATTCGTCTTTAAGTTTATTATTAAATATGGTTAGACCTTCTAATATGGAAGAAGCAGAAGCATTAAGATATTGGATGTTAATTGGCAATTTGTGTTTAGCAAAAGACTATAGCTTTGATTCTTTTTCCCATAATTATTATTTTATGGATGATGGTGATAAAAAAATTAAAGTTGAAGATTTATCTAGAATTAGATTTATGCTTAAAAGAAATTCATTTAATTTTTATAATGTTGATTTAAAAAGTAATTTTAATATAGAAAAAAAGTATGATGTTGTTATTGCATCAAACATACATGAAACAGTTCGTGATAAGGATACTTATGCATTTAGAGATAATTTATACAATTTATTAAATGATAATGGTATTGCAGTTTTATCTAATATAAATAAGAATTTAAAATCCTCAAGGAAGAAATTTTTAAGTGATCTATTTTGTATTGAAGAACTTCCTTCCTATAATAATTATAAAGGTAAGTCTTTATCTATTGGGACTATTTTAAGAAAGAAGTAAATTTATGAGAGGATGGTTATCTTGGGAGAGATAGATAGTACAGTTATTCAAGATATAAAAAAGACTGAAGAAATGATGTATAGTTATTATTACAATAGATTTAGTACTTATGATAAGGTATATTTTGAAACTAATGAAAAATGTGACAAAATAATTTCTAATTATGATGTTAAAGATAAGACTATTTTGACGGTTTTGGGAAGTGGCGATCAAGCATTTCAATTTTATAATCATGGAGCAAAAAATGTTGATTTGTTTGATGTTAATAAACTGACAATTTACTATTATTATTTAAGAATTTGGCATATACGAAAATATGGTAAAATGTATCCAAAATGGTGTCCTAAAAAAGAATATATAAAAGAATTGTTGAATAGTGTAAATCCAAAAAATGAAACTGAATTAAAAGCATATGAATATTGGTCATTATTTATTAATAAATTTAATTCTGATGCTTTACATAGATTTTTTCATATCCCATATAATAATGGTACTTATAAAAAAATGGATACTTCTTTATTATTAGATAAAATTGATAATGATGATTTTGATTTTTATAATATTGATATTTCTAGACTAGTTGATTTAGAAAAAAAATATGATTTTATTTATACTTCAAATTTAAGTGATTATTTAAGTGATGAGAGATTAACTATATATACAAATAATTTATATAATCATTTAAATAAAGGTGGAGTTGTATTGTGCTCTAATTTAAGTGGTAGTATTTACTGCTATAAATATTGTTCTCAAAGAAGGATTATTGGAAGATATTTTAAATTTAAACGTATATCTGATTGGAATAAAGAATTATTTGAAATGGATGATATTGGGTATTCATATAAGAAGAGACTAATAAAAAGAATAATATAGTCATATTATTTTTGACTTTATTGTTCTTTTTTGGTATAATATGCAACAAGTTTTTGGGGGTTGTTGTGTGAAAAATAGGGTTAGTGATGATATAGAAAATACAAGGTCTATTTTATTAGGAACTAAATCTGCAAATGTTTATTTTGAAACAAATGAATATGTAGGTGAAATACTTGATAATTTTGATGTTGAAAATAAAAAGGTATTAACTGTATTAGCTAGTGGAGATCAAGCGTTTCATTTTTATAATAAGGGTGCAAAAAAAGTTGATGTTTTTGATAAAAATCCATTAACTATATACTATTATTATTTACGCAGATGGGTAATACTTTATTTAAAAAGATCATACCCGGATTTTAACTTTAATAGTATTTTTTTAAGAAATATATTAAAGAATGTTATTACTAGTGATGATAGAGAAAAAATGGCAATAGAATATTGGACTAAATTTGCAGATCTTTTAGATAAATTAGATATTCAATCAAAATATTATTTTTTTGATAGAGTCTTATTAAAAAAAGATGATGAATTTGATTGTGAAAAATTGTCTAGTATTTTAGAAAATGATGAATTTAATTTCTATAATATTGATTTGGCAAAGAAGATTAAAATTCCTGAAAAATATGATATTATTTATACTTCAAATGTTTCTCATTATGTAAAAAATACAGGGACATTTAATTCATATAGATTAAACTTAAAACATTATTTGAATAAAAATGGAGTCATTATTTCTAGTTCTATTTCTGGATTTGGTGCAGCTGAAGAAGAAAGAGAAATTCTTGAAAAAAATTTTAATCATCATATTTTACCTGAAGTATATCAACCACATCTTCTTGATAGTTATTCTCCAGGATATTATTATACAAAAAAGAGATTTTGGGAGTGATTTTATGAGTAATGTTTTATATGATGTTTCCAAAGTAGTGGAGATGTATAATGGAAAATTATCTAGACAATATATATGGGGATTTAATGATTACTCTAAGGTTTATTATTCTTCTAATGAGGATTTTAAAAATATGTTTTCTAGTGTTGATATGAATGATAAATCAGTTTTAACTGTATTGGCTTCAGGAGATCAAGCAATTCATTTTTATAATAAGGGAGCTAAAAAAGTTGATGTCTTTGATGTGAATAAAATAACAAAATATTACTATGGTATTAGATTATTAGCTATTAAATATTTAGGATCAAGTTTTTTAGGTAATGAAGTGGATTTTATCAATAATGTTATTGATATTTTAAATAAATGTTCTATGGATAATGATTTTGAAAAAGAGATTGTTAGCTTTTGGTCATTACTTTTAAAAAAGATTCCAAAGCAAGATATCTTTAATACTATTTTCCGTGGATATGATAAGTATGTTGATAATGAAGATTTAAAAATAAAGTTTAATGATAGTATTAATTCATCATTTTATAAATTTGATATATCAGATAATGTTGATGAGTGTAATAATAAATATGATATTTTAGTTTTGTCAAATATTCATGAGTATGTCTCTTTAAATAATATGTCTATATTTACTGATAATGTTTCTAAATTATTACAAGATAATGGATATGCTTTAATAACTAATTTTGGACCTATACAGAAGAGTATAAGAGAAGGATTAGAAAGAAGATTTTTAATAAAAGACTTACCAGTTGAGTATTATTGTGGAGTTCCAGTAGGTAATAAATTAGTTAAAAGGAGAAATTAAATGACTAATGTAGAAAATGATGTTTGGGAAACTATTAAATTATCAAGATATTCTAAACATAATTCATTTGATAAATATGGACCTGTTTATCCTTACTCCAATGAGAATTTAGATAATTTATTTTCTTGTGTTGATGTATGTGAAAAGGATGTTTTAACAGTTGCATCGTCTGGAGATCATGTTTTTTATGCATATAATAATGGAGCAAGTAGTGTTGACTTATTTGATATAAATTGTTTAACAAAATATTATTATTATCTACGTATGTGGGTTATTAAATATTTTGATAATTTTTATTTTGATAATTACAAGTTAAGTAAAAAAGATGAAAATATTAAATTATTTTTTAATTTATTTAAAACACAAAAAAAGATCTATTTTGATCAATATTCTATAAAAAATGCTACTAAGTCTTTTAAGTATTTATTAAGTTTAGTTGTTCCTACTAATGAAGAGGAAAAACAAGCATTAGAATATTGGGAGAAGGTTCTAGATATTAGTATACTTAAATGGGGAAAAGGTGGTTTTGGATATTTTTTAAAAGGAATATTCTTTAAAGATGATACAGCTAAAATAAACAAAATCTCTGATTTATCAAATCTTAGAGAAAAAATACAATGTAATAATAATTTTAATTTTTATAATGTTGATATTTTAGATGAAGAATTTTTATTAAATAAAAAATATGATGTTGTTTTTACATCTAATATTTTAGATTATCATTATGATTTAAATATATTTAGAGCAAATGTTTTTGGTTTATTGAAAAAAGATGGATGTTTAGTTTCATCAAATGTAAAAGATTATTTTCCTCAAGAAAAGATAGATTATTTAGGAGAGTATTTTTCTTGTATACAACTTCCACTTTATAAAAGTTTTAATAAGAATACAATGCCAGTTGGAAATGTATTTATAAAAAAATAATATAGGGAGGTGGATCATATGAATAATATTAAAAATGATTTTGGTTCAATACAAAATCTTAGTAAATATAGTAATATATATTCTTGTATCAATGAAAATTTAGATGCTTTATTTGAAGAGTTAGAATTAAATAATAAAAAGATTTTATTAAGTAATGATAATTATGAATCTGATATTTTAAATGATGTAAATGAATCATTGAATATAAATTTTGGTTCAAAATCTCTTTTTGGCAAATATAGTGGTATATATCCTTATTCTAATGAAAATTTAGACGTTTTATTTAATAATTTAGATTTAAAGGATAAAGAAGTATTATCTGTTGCAGGTTCAGGTGATCATGCTTTCTATTCATATAATAAAGGAGCTTGTAATGTAGATCTTTTTGATGTAAATCTTTTAGCTAAATATTATTATTATTTGAGAATTTGGATTATAAAATATTATAATAGTTTTTACTTTGAGACTATTAACAAATTTAAAAATTATAATGAATTTAGTAGATATTTTGGTATTTTATTTAATTTAGTAAATCCTACTAGTATAGATGAGGAAGAGGCTCATGAATATTGGAAGTTGCTTTATAATATGTGCTCTTTAAAATGGGAAAATTATGGATTTGGATATTATTTAAGAAATAAATTGTTTAGAGCAGATACAAAAAGAATTAATTGGATATCGGATTTATCTGTTATAAAAGATAAACTTGCAAATAATAATTCTGGTTTTTACAATTGTGATATTACTGGTAATCAAACAGGAATAGACAAAGTTTATGATGTAATATTTTTATCAAACATATTTGAATATGCTGATGATGAAGAAAGTATAAGGTTAAAGAATAATATTTGTAGATTATTAAAAGATGATGGATATATAGTTTTATCAAATGTAAAAGGAAATTTGTCTCAAATAAATGAAAGTTTATTAAGTGATGTTTTTTCTTTTGAAAAACTTCCGTATGTTCGAAATATGAATGGTTTTTTTATTAATTCCGGTGTAGTTTTAACAAAAAAAAGAGGGTGAAGTTAATATGAATAGAATAGATAAAGATGTTATGAATACAATACTTGTTATGAATGAACAGTTTGAAGAGGATTATGAAAGATTATACTTTCAATCTAATGAGTTATTACATAAGATTTTTTCTAATTTTGATTTGGAAGGAAAAGATGTGTTGACTGTTGCAGGGAGTGGAGATCAAGCTTTTCATTGTTACAAGAATGGAGCGAAAAAAGTTGATCTATTTGATATGAATCCTCTAACAATTTATTATTTTTATTTAAGAAGATGGGTTGTTGAATATTTAAATTTATTTTATCCAGATAAGAGTTTTACAAGTAAGGATATAAAACGATTATTAAAAAAAGTTATAGTTCGTTCAGATTGCGAAAATGATTCTATTGAATACTGGGCAAAATTAATTAAAGAGAAAGATTTTAGATTTACCAAATTATTTTGGAAAGATTTAGTACAACAAAAGCAAAGTAATGATTTTAATGATTTATCTTTAATAAAGAATAGATTAAGTGATAATTTTTCATTTTATAATCTTGATATTACTAAATATCTTATAAGTAATAAGAAATATGATGTGATTATAACATCAAATATCTCTGATTATTATAGTAATGCTTTTACCTTAGCTGGATATGAGGATAATTTAAAAGGAATGTTAAAAGATGATGGGATAATAGTTTGTTCAAATTTAAGTCAAGATCGTGTTGGTTTAGTTGAAGAACTTGTTTTTGAAGATGATTTTACAATTACTCCTATGCCTGAGGATATGAGTTGGGGAAGAAAAATGAGTTTAGGGTATGTTTATAAAAGAAAGTAAATTTATAAGGAGTTGATTACCTTGAAAAATGTAGATAGTACATTTATTCATGATATTGAAAAAACTGGTGAAATGTTTCAATGTGGTGTTCGTGAGACAAGATTCAATTCTTATGATAGAGTTTATTTTGATACAAATGAAGCGTGTGATGATATTATTTCAAAATTTGATTTTAAAGATAAAAAAGTATTAACTGTTTTAGCAAGTGGAGATCAAGCATTTCAGTTTTATAAAAATGGAGCAAAAAGTGTTGATTTGTTTGATATAAATAAACTTACTTTTTACTATTATTATCTAAGAATATGGAATATGAGAAAGTATCATGAAATGTATCCTAGATGGGATAAGTTAGATAATAATTATATTAATGAATTATTATTGAGTGTCAAACCTGAGTCTAAAGATGAGTTATTAGCCTATAATTATTGGATTTGTTTCATTAATAAATTTGATTCAAAGATGATAAAAAGATTTTTGATTCCTCCATATTATGCAGATATTTATAGTGATTCAGATTTAGAATTAATCTTAGAAAAAATTGATAATGATAGTTTTAAGTTTTATCATGCAGATATTTCTGGAATATTTGATGTTCCACAAAAATATGATTTTATTTATACATCAAATTTAAGTGATTATGTGAAAAAAGATAAATTAGTATTATATAGAGAAAATTTATATAATTATTTAAATAAAGGTGGTATTTTATTATCTTCTTGTTTAAATGGGGCTGAGACAGAACAGAAAAGATTTATGAAAAAATATTTTAAATATAGAAAACTTTTCTCATATGATGAAGATTTATGTAGTTTAGATTTAGTTGGTTATAGATATAAGAAAAGAATGGTTAAGAGAATTATATAGAGGGTTTTGTTATGAGTGATTATAAGGAAGATTTATTAAAAGCTTATTCTTTACTTGCTAGTGAGAGTGCTATTTTTACAAATTGTAATTGGGTTTTTTATAGTACAAATGAGGATATAAAAAATATCGTGAAATATTTTGATTTTAATGATAAAAGTGTTTTATCTGTTTTAGCAAGTGGAGATCAAGCATTTTATTTATTAAATAATGGAGCAAGAGAAGTTGATTTGTTTGATATAAATTCTTTAACAATTTATTATTTTTATTTACGTATATGGACAATTCGTTATTTAAATAGATTTTATCCTGATCTTCATTTAGATTATAAATTTGTTAAAAAATTGTTAGATAAAGTTATACCTAAAAATAGTGATGAAGAAAATGCTTATAATTATTGGGAAACTATTTTAAAAAGTAAATATAGAAAGAATTTATCTAAATTAATATATAAATCTGCAGAATTAGATAATCAAATATATGATTTGGATTATTTAAAGGATAGATTGGAGAACTTAGATTTTAATTTTAAATGTATTGATATTTCAGAAGAGTGTGATTTTGATAGGCGATATGATATTATATATACTTCAAATATAGTTGATTGGATAAAGTATAATCCTAATTTTGTAAAAATATATGGAGATAATTTATATAATGGCTTGACTGATAATGGCACTGTTATCTCTTCTTTAGTTACAGCAGGTTATATTGATGAAATTGATATTTTTAATGAAAAATTTAAGTTTTGTCCATTAACTGAAAATGATGGAAAAGAAATTTGTTGTGATCCAGGATATAGTTTCGTAAAAAGAAAATAAATATTGTTTTTTAGGAGGGTGTTTATATGAGTAATGTAGATTTTGATATAGAAATGACTGGAAAATTAATGAATGGTATTTCACATCCAAATTATAATAAAATATATTTTTCTTCAAATGAAGATTTAAAAACAATTTTTTCAAGCTTTGATTTTAATAATAAAAATGTTTTAACAGTGTTAGGATCAGGAGATCAGGCATTTCATTTTTATAATAAAGGTGCTAAGCAGGTGGATTTATTTGATATAAATAAGTTAACAATTTATTATTACTTTTTGAGAAAATGGATAATTAATTATTATGGAGCATATTATCCAAATATTTTAGTAAATAATAATTATTTTATTGAACTATTTAGTAGTGTTAAACCATGTAGTGATATGGAAAGTGATGCACTTATTTATTGGAAAAAATATTTTATTGAATATGATTATGGTTATTGTTTGGAGATGTTTTCATTTTCTGATAGTCTTGTTGAAGAAAATAATAAAATAGAAGATCTGTCTATTATTAAAGAAAAACTTAATGATTCATTATCAAATATTTATAATACAGATATTAGTAAAGAAAATATAATAAAGAAACAGTATGATGTTATATATACATCAAATATATCTGAGTGGATGTATTCAAATAAAAGCTCTTTTATTACTTATAGAGATAATTTATATGATTTACTTAATAATAATGGTATAGTGATTATGAGTAATTATGGTAAGTATGGAGCAACATATCCTGAACTTAATGCATTTAAGGAAAAGTTTGAATATAGGGAATTACCTGTTACTAAAATTGTTCCAAGGTATTATGAAGAGTCTCCAGGATATGTATATACTAAGAAATAATAAATTAGATTAGTGGTGGTTTTATGTTGAATTATGAAAGAGATTTATCTAATACAATTAATCGTAAGGTTAATAGAATGAAATGTTATGATAGTTTGTATTTTTCATCAAATGAAAAATTTAATAGTTTATTTTCTGGTTTTGATTTTAAAGATAAAGATGTTTTCTCAATTGTAGGTTCAGGTGATCAGGCATTATATTTTTATAATCAGGGTGCTAGACAAGTTGATTTATATGATATTAATATTGTTTCTATATACTATTATTATTTACGTTTATGGTGTATTAAATATTTAGGTGATTTATATCCAATGATTAGTATTAGTTATATTAATAATGTGATTTCTAAGGTTAAGCCAAGTGATTCAAATGAGGAGAATGCGTATAATTATTGGAAAAAGTTAATAAATTATTATGAATATGATTATGAACTTCAATCTTTATTCTTTTTTGGAAGTAGCTCACTTCCTTTATATCAGCGTATTTATGATGTTTATAAACTAAATGGAATTATAAGTTCAAAATGTATAAATTACGCTCCTATTGATATTACTAAACCTGTTAATATATGTGAAAAATATGATATTATATTTGTTTCTAATTTATCGGAGTATATTACTAATACTAAATCTTTTAATACTTATTCTGATAATTTGGATAATCTGTTAAAGAATGATGGAGTTGTAATTGGAAGCAATATTATGTATCCAGGGCCTTCAATTATTGAAAATAAAGTGTTATCTAAAAAATTTGATTATCATAATATTAATAGAGGATATTATTATACGAAAAAGAGATAATACTTGTTTTATTGAACACATGATTGACTTTTTTTGCAGTATGCGGTATAATGACGCTATTCATTAAAGGGGGAATATATAATGAATATAATTGATACTGCTCAAATGCAAATGAGAAAAGAAGCATATAGAGCTTATGCAGAGTTAACTGAAGCATTTAGTGAATATGATTATAATGTTGATAGAAAAATTGCTGTTGAAAAAATAAAATATTGTTTAGCATTACATGATGGAGGATATCCTTTACCTAGTGGAAGATGGGGTACTCCACTTGCTGTTGCACTTGAAAATCATCAATTTTCTTCTGCAAAATATCTTTTAGATAATAAAGATGAATTAAATATTGATGTTAATAGTGTTTCTAGTAACCTTGGTGGTGAAGATCCAATAGGGTTTGCAGATGAACTAGCTTTTGCTTTAAGTTATTATGATTTGGAAAGTGAAAAACAAGCTCTTGAATCTATTGGAGAATTAAATCCTATTCAATACGAAGCTAATTTTAGAAAATTTAATGAGGACCAGTTTGCAATAGGTATTTTAAAAATATATGCATCTGAGTATTTTGTAAATGAAACTCTTATAAAAGATGATAAAGTTGCTAACGGTGGGGTTGCAAGATAGAAATTGGTAGTATAGTATTACCAATTTTTAAATGCTATAAGATACAATTGACAAAAATTATTAATTATAATATAATATTTTCGAAATCGATGAAGAAGAAAAGTAAGTATAATTTATTTTATAGAGAGTTAGTGGTTGGTGAAAACTAATAAATTGTTATATTGAAAGAACACTTCTGAGTACTTAAAGAAGTTTAGTAGAATAAGTCGGATGCATACCGTTATATATGCTTAGGTTTATTAGAACCGAAAGTGATTATAGAATTATTTCTATAATAAAAAGGGTGGTACCGCGGAAACACTAGTCTTCGTCCCTTACTATATAGTAGGAGATAAAGACTAGTGTTTTTGTATTTAAGGAGGATTTATGATAGAAATTGAAAAATTAAAGGATTATGCAAATAAGTTAATGTTTGATATGAATGAAGAAGAGTATAAAACATTACAAGATGAATTTGAAGTAATTCTAAAACAAATGGATTTAATTGGACAAATACCTGATATAGATAAAGTTAGTCCTATGACTTTTCCTTTTCCTAATGAAGATGTTAGTTTAAGAGAAGATGAAGTTGGGGATTACTTAACTGTTTCTGAAGTATTAGAAAATGCTAAACATCAAGTTAATGATCAAGTTAAAGTACCTAAGGTGGTGAATGAAGATGTATAGAGGAAAAAGTATTGTTGAATTAAGAGAAGAGTTGGATAGTGGAAAAACAACTCCCGAGGAGTTGTTTGATAAAGCTAATAAACTTGCTCATGATTTTCAAGATGAATATAACTCTTTTGTAACTATTATTGATAAATTTAAATACAAAGATAGAGATTCAAAATTAAATGGAATTCCATATGCATTAAAAGATAATTTTTCTACTATGGGAATACTTACCACTGCATCATCTAATATTTTAAAAGATTATGTTCCTGTATATGATGCGACTGTTTATAAAAAGTTAAAGAAAGCTGGAGCAGTATTAGTTGGTAAAACAACTTTAGATGAACTTGCTATGGGAGGAACTGGTACAACAGCTCATACAGGTGTCGTTAGAAATCCATGGAATAAGGAATGTATGATAGGTGGTTCTTCTGCAGGAAGCGCTTCCTCAGTTGCACTTGGTATTGTTCCATTTTCAATTGGTTCTGATACAGGAGACTCTGTTCGTAAGCCTGCTTCTCATGGAGGAGTAGTTGGATTTAAACCTACATATGGTAGAATTTCAAGATATGGATTATTTGCTTTTGCATCAAGTCTTGATCACGTTGGACTATTCACAAGAAATGTAAGAGATTGTGCAATAGTTACTGATATCTTAAAGGGAAAAGATATTAATGATATGGTTACTATTAATGATGATAGAAAATGCTATGAAGAAGAACTTGATAAGATTGATGTTAAAGGTAAGAAATTATTCTATATAAAAGAAATATGTGGAAAAGATACTTATAAAGATACAAATGATGAAGTATTAAAGAAAACTATTGATGATTTTCATAATACAATTGATAAATTAAAGGATGAAGGATTTATTATAGAAGAAATATCTTTTGATAAAAAACTTCTAGAAGCAATTTATCCTACATATATGTGTATTAGTTGTGCAGAAGCAACAAGTAATAATTCAAATTTAACTGGTATACCATTTGGTCCAAGAGGGGATGGAAATTCAGTTGAAGAAATTATGTTTGATGCACGTACTAAAGGATTTTCTGAATTGATTAAAAGAAGATTTGTACTTGGATCTTATATTCTTCAAAAAGAAAATCAAGAAAAGTTATTCTTAAATGCACAAAGAGTTAGAAGAATGATTGTTGATAAAATGAATGAATTATTTAAGGAATATGATGGAATGCTTGCTCCATGTAGTGGAGGACCTGCGGAAAAATTTGAATCAACTTCAGAAAAATTATCTGATAGATATCTAATTCTTGAAAATCATTTAGCTATAGGTAACTTTGGAGGCTTCCCTTCAATTACACTTCCATATACAATGATTAATGATATGCCTGTTGGAATAAACTTAACTGGAAGAGTTAAGGAAGATGCAGAAGTTCTTGCAATGGCTCAGAAAATTGAGAATGTTACAGGACTTAAAGATATATATAGTAAAGTAGGTGAAACTGATGTATAAAGTAGTTATTGGACTTGAAGTTCATTGTGAATTAGAGACAAAGTCAAAGAACTTTTCACCTGCACCAAATGAGTTTACTGAGGCACATAACATTAATGTTGCAACTGTTGATTTAGGTTTACCTGGAATACTTCCAGTGGCAAACAAGGAAGCTGTAAAAAAAGCTTTATTTACATCAATGGCATTACACTGTGATTTACCTGATGAAATAATTTTTGATAGAAAAAATTATTATTATGCAGATTTACCTAAAGGATATCAAATAACTCAGAATACTAAACCTGTTGGAGTAAATGGTTATTTAGATGTACTTGTAAATGGAAAAGTAAAAAGAGTTACTTTACATGATGTGCATCTAGAAGAAGATACTGCATCTCTTGAACATTATCCAAAGTATTCATTAATTGATTATAATCGTAGTGGTGTACCATTACTTGAAATAGTTACTAATCCTTGTATAGAATCTGCAGATGAGGCTGTAGCATATTTAGAGGATTTAAGAGATTTATTCTTATTCTTAGGAGTAAGTGAGGCTAAAAGTAATTATGGTCAAATGAGATGTGATGTTAATATATCTTTAATGAAGGATACTGATACAGAATTAGGTACTAAAGTTGAGATGAAAAACATTAATGCATTCAATAATGTACGTGCTGCGATAGAGTATGAAATTAAAAGACAAACGGAAGTACTTGAAAGTGGTGGAAAAGTAATTCAAGAAACAAGAAGGATTGCAGAAGATGGAAAGACTTATTCAATGAGAGAAAAAGTTGATGCAGTTGATTATAAATACTTTATTGAACCTAATATTCCATCAACTCCTGTTACTAAAGAGTTATTAGATGAATTAAAAGAATCTTTACCTGAATTAAAAGGTGATAGATATTTAAAATATATAGATAAATATAATATGAGTGAGTATGATGCGGGAGTTTTATCTAAACAAAGAGATGTATCAGATTACTTTGAAGAAGTATTAGAAAGTGGTGTTGATACAACTTTAGCAGTTAACTTTGTAACTACTGCGATACTTTCTACATTAAATAAATTAGAGATAAGTATTAGTGAATTATTTATTACACCTAAGATGTTAAGTGAAGTAATTAAATTAGTTAGTGAAAATAAATTAAGTATGGATGCTGCTAAAAAGTTACTTTATGAAGCAATTGATAAAAAGACTGATCCAGTTGAACTTGTAAAAAAAGAAGGTTTATCTCAAATAAATGATGAAGATAAATTGCTTGAGTTAATTACTGGAATCATGGATGAAAATTCAGAGGTAGTTAGACAATATGTTGAGGATGGTAATATGTCTGCAGTTAACTTCTTTGTTGGACAGACTATGAAAAAGTCTAATAGACAAGCAAATCCAAATATATCTCGTGAGATAATAAGTAAAGAATTAGAGAGGAGAAAAAATAATGGCAAATAAATATAGAACACATAAGTGTAGTGAATTAACTGAAAAATTAGTAGATCAAGAAGTAAGAGTAGCTGGTTTTGTTGAAAATATAAGAGACCATGGTGGAGTTATTTTCTTAGATTTACGTGATATGACTGGAGTAGTTCAAGTTGTATCAAATGATGATTCTATCTTTGATGGAATTACAAGAGAATCTAGTATTACTATTAAAGGTACTATTAGAAAAAGAAATGAAGAGGATTACAATAGTAGAATTTCTACAGGAACAATTGAGTTACTTGTATCTGATTTAGAAGTATTAGGTAAAGCTAATAATGTTCTTCCATTTGAAGTTATGACTTCTCATGAAGTTTCTGAAGATGTAAGACTTAAATATAGATATTTAGATTTAAGAAATCCTAAAGTTAAAGATAGTATTTTATTTAGAGTAAAAGTAATTGATTTTTTAAGAAATCTTATGAAAGAAGAGGATTATTTAGAAATTCAAACACCTATTTTAACTGCTTCATCTCCAGAAGGGGCAAGAGACTTTATAGTTCCAAGTCGTAAATTCCATGGAAAGTTTTATGCACTTCCACAAGCACCACAACAATTTAAACAATTATTGATGTGTTCAGGATTTGATAAGTATTTCCAAATTGCACCTTGTTTTAGAGATGAAGATGCAAGAAGTGATAGACTTTATGGAGAATTTTATCAATTAGATTTGGAAATGGCTTTTGCTGAAGAAGAAGATATTTTAAAGATTGGTGAAAAAATATTTACTGAAACATTTAAAAAGTTTGGAGAAGGTAAAAAGGTAACTCCATTTACAAGACTTTCATTTAAAGAGTCAATGGAGAGATTTGGTACTGATAAACCTGATTTAAGAAATCCACTTGAATTAGTTGATTTAACTGATGTTTTTGAAGAGACTACATTCCGTCCTTTTAGAGGAGTTACTGTAAAAGGTATAGTAGTAGAAGATATCGCAGATAAATCAAACTCATGGTTCAATGATTTAGGAGATTATGCAAAAAGTATTGGAATGAGTGCTGGAATTGGATACTTCAAAGTAGATGATGATATGAAGTTTGTTGGTCCAATTGATAAGTTTTTAAGTGATGATGAAAGAGAAGATTTAATTAAAGTTGCGAAGTTAAAACCTGGATGTGTAATTTTCTTTATTGCAGATAGAAATAATGCATATAAATATGCAGGTTTAATTAGAGATGAATTAGGTCGTAGACTTGATTTACTTGATAAGGATGAATTTAATTTCTGCATTGTTAAAGATTTCCCAATGTTTGAATGGAGTGAAGAAGAAGATAAGTATATATTCACTCATAACCCATTTAGTATGCCACAAGGTGGAATGGATGCCTTAACTTCAAAAAAACCAGAAGAAGTACTTGCATATCAATTTGACTTTGTATGTAATGGTATTGAAATGGCTAGTGGAGCAGTTCGTAACCATGATATTGAAATTATGAAAAAGGCATTTGAAATTGCTGGATATGGTGAAGATGAAATTAAGACTAGATTTAAAGCACTATATGAAGCATTTAAGTATGGAGCACCACCACACGCTGGAATGGCTCCTGGAATTGATAGAATCTTAATGATGTTACTTGATCAAGAATCAATTAGAGAAACTGTTGCTTTCCCACTTGCTGCAAGTGGAGCAGATGCTTTAATGGGAGCACCAGGAGAAGTAGAAGAGATGCAACTTAGAGAAGCTCATATTAAGATAAGATAGATGTGTCAAACACATCTATTTTTTTGTAAAAAAATGTAAAATATACTTAAAAATGTTAAATTAAAAGTTAACGTCACGGTTAAGAAATAATTATATTTAAATTGTTAAGTTCCCATAAAATGGGGACTTTCTTTGTTTTTTGGAAATGAAAATTTGAAAAAAATATTAAAATGTGGTAGAATTTATGCTAATTTAAACCAATTTATTCCATACAAAAGGAACGAGAAGTTTGAAAATTTTTTTTGATAAGATTTAACTTCCCGCATTTGTTTAATTATAATCAAATGTATTTTGGCTTAGATTTGTATTTTGGTTTGGATTATTTTTTTAATAATCTATAGGAAAGATCGATGTCATCATATTCGATCTTTTTTATATTTAATTTATTAATATTACTTTTACCTAAATAGAGTAATGCACAATCGTATGGTGAATTATTATTCAAAGATATTCTTGGCGTAGAATTAATATGACTAGCTATAAGATAACAATCTTCCTGTGTTAAAGAAGCAAAAGATGTTCCCTTAGGTAGTATGTATCTTATAAATTCATGATTTTTCTCAATAGAGCCTTTTTGCCATGAGCAATTAGGATCACAATAGAAAACTGAACACACTTTTTCTCCAGAGTTTAAATCAATTTCAATAGATTTGGGATCAGAAAATTCTGTTCCATTATCTGTCAATATTACTTCAAATAATCTTTTAAATTCATCTATTCCAATTAATTTCTTTATATTATTAAATACCTCAGTAACATATACTGACTTTTTATATGGAAGTAAATATATAATCATAAAGTTAAATTGTCTAAAAAGTAAAGTAAGCATACACTTACCACCTTTGCCTCCTTGTGTACCAATAACAGTATCCATCTCAACAATAGAAGCGTTAGGGTTGTGTTCTATATAATCCTTAAAATCAGTATAGAATCTATTAACTTTAATAGAAGTATCAACTTTTTCTTTATGGTAATCATATTCCTTTTTAAATCTCCATTTAACTTTTCTTTGTAAGTCAATATTTCTAACATTAAGAATGCCTAAATCAATGTACTTATAAAAAGTAGGTTTGGAAAATTGAAGTAACTCAGAATGAGAAATATAAACTTGATTAACAGAATGATTCTTATAAATCATCAAAGGAGCGATAATATCATTAATAGAAGCAATTTCTTCTTTAGTTATTTTAAGATGTTCTCTTTGAGATATTAAGGTTTGTTTATATTCATTATAAGCAATGTGGGCATTATAAGAATATTTTTGCTTTTTACAATGATTAAATTTCTCACATGCATTACATACATAAGGTGGTTTATTTTCAAAGCAACAAGGTCTGTCCTTAGAAGCGGTACCTCTTAAAAATCTATGTTTTAAAACGTCTTTAGAAATAGAAGTTCTATCTTTACCAAGTCTATTGGCAATTTGAGTAAAATTATAATTATGGTTCAAGAACTCTTCAATAACACATCTATCTTCAAAAGAAAAATGTTTGTATTTTTTGACTTTCATAAAAAAGTCCTCCTTTCTTGATAAGCCAAAATACAAGTATATATAATATCTTATTCCCCCACAAAAGTTAAGAAGTAAGTTCTCGCAAGCTCGATTCCGTGACATTAACTATTTAATTTACAAAATATACTTAAAAATGTACATAATAATAAGGAAAATAAATTATGTTAATTGACACTCTGGGGGGGGGTCAATTTATAATAATTGTATAAGATAAAGGAGGAATTAGTTATGCAAAACTCACAAAATAAAAAGACATTACAAATAGGATTATTTGTACTAGTTGCCATAGTAGTTCTTGGTGTTGGCTACGCAGCAATAAGTGCAGTAAATCTAATTATTAATGGAAATGCAACAGCGAGTGTAGATCAGAATAATTTTAAGGTACATTTCACACAGGCACAGGCAATAAGTGGTTCCACTGGAGCAAGTGGAACATCAAGTATAGATACACAGGATGATACTAAAGCAATATTTGATGTAACAGGATTAACAAAAGTAGGAGATTATGCAGAAGCAGTATACACAGTAAGAAATGATTCTAATGGTATTGGAGCAGAAATTACATTAAACCTAGAAAGCTCTAATACAGAATATTTCAAGGTAACTGAGACAATATTAGATAATAAGTTACAGACAGGAGAAGAAACAACAGCAAAGGTAAGAGTAGAGATGATAAAAACACCAATAACAGATTCAGTTTCAACATCAATAACTGCAACTCTAACAGCAAGTCCACTTGAAAATGAGACTGCAACAGGAACAGACACCACAACAGTAGTAGTGCCAAAACCTTATGTATATACTGTAAATAATGGTGGTAATCCGACATGGATAAATCAAACAATCCCAAGTGGAGTAAATCAATATAATAGTTTTAATAATCCTGATAGAACAGCATTTGGACATCCTGCAAGTCTTGCTCATATTCTAGAAGGTGGATTAATAAAAGAATCATATGTTGCTTTCGAAAGAAATGGAGAAGTATATTATCTAAGAGGTGGAGCAGGAAATGAATTTGGACAAGCAAGTATGCCAGTATATGATGCAAATGTAGCAGTATTAAAGGAAGCATTTGGCCCAACATGGTCAGATTATTGTTCTGAAGATGTGGGTGGTGATTATCGCGATTTCAACTGCGATGCTGATGGGTTGAATGCCCATGCCAAGGCGGTTGGCGATGTCCGTGCTTTCGGCCCTGGCTGGGACTGCCATGTCGATGGTGATGGTGGCTCTGGCTGCTTTAGTTAGTAGTGTCGGCCCGCTGCCATCTAGTAATCTTGAATTCACATTTTGTGAAAACAAAATGTGATAAGGAGCATATGTAACACATATGCGACGAATTGTGCCGAAAGAAGCGAACGCGGATTGTAGGCACGTGTATTTCCGGCAGTAATGATTTTTACTGCCGGAAGTATAAAAATTAATAATGGTTTTACAAATTATAAATTAATTTGTGAGATATATCATTCAAAAAATCTGTTATTTTGAATGATATGGGGTAATTCTAACTAATATGTGGGTGATGATTATCGCAATTTCAACTGCAATGCTGATGTATATAAGACTGTGAATACAGTCTTGTTTTAATTTTTATTTATAAATGGGTAATTTATAATATATTTTTTCTATAATATATATGGAACATTTAATAAGTTGGGTGGGGCCAAACTTCTAATGAGGGGAGGCGATAATATGACTAAGAAAGATTTTTTAATCAGTTCTTTAATTATTACCATCATTCTTTTGATATTATTACTTTTTATAGTTTTAGTGTAAAAGAAAACCACCTAACTATGCTTTAGTTAGGTGGACACCACTTATATGGCTACACTCAACACTGCAATATTAAGTGTTCCATTTTTATTATACGAATTTTCCTTCGTGTATATGTAATATAACATAAAATATTTTTTTTTACAATAGTTGTGATAATTTGGATAAAGATGTTATAATCTTTTATAAGGAAGGAGTGAAATTATGGCATTAGAAAAGAAAGGACCAAAGGAAACTATTAAAGGTTTTAGTTATGTATATTTGCTTTTTGCAGTATTAGGATGTATTTTTGCTATTTTGGTATTACTTGTTCCAAACTTTAATGAAGCTTTAAAAAATGTTTCTGGAATACCAAAAAATATAAGTCCAAAAGCATTTTTTGTAACATCAATTATTACTTCATCACTTTGCGATTTATGGTATTTCTGGTTAGCTAGAAGATATGCTAATGGTAAGAGTAAAGGTTATTTCTATATGGTTCTATTAATACTTGGAGTCGTTAGTGGATTAGTAAGTATCTTTACTGGTACAAAGAATTTTAGTTCAATTAACTTTATTATTGCTTTAGTTGGATTAATTTTAATGATTAGAGCTAAAAAGTCTGAACAATAATTTTTAATTAGTCATGCGTTGTGCATGACTTTTTCTTTTGGTTTAATTGAAATTTTTAACTTTTTATTTTATAATAAGTTTGTTTATTATTCTTTTATATTGGAGTGTTTATATGTTTAAAATTAAGGGTACAAGAACATTGGGGCAATTTATGATTGCTTCAATAATTACTATACTTATTTTGTTTTCTGTTGTTGTAGTGGGGACTGGTTATTCTTTGTTTACAAGGTATTATTCTAGTGAATATGGTGATTCCGCTTATAAAGTTGGACTTACTGCTAAGGCTTTAATAAAAGAAGATCATCTGGATAGATATTTGGAAAATAAGGGTGAAGATGAAGAGTACAAATTAACTTATGAAAGACTTGGCATATTAACTAATAATATGGATGTATCTGTTATTTACGTTGTTAAACCTGACAGTGATTATAAACATTATACTAATGTATTTAATGTTGTAAATAAAAATAGTGGATATGATCCTTGGAAGATTGGGTCTAGAAAAAAAACTTCCAATAAAGATTATGAAATTGAATATAAGAAAATAATGACTGGTAAAAGTAATAGAGCTACTATTTTTAGAACTAGAGATTTAAATGGAGCACAACCCCATCTTACAACTTTAATGCCTTTAAAAAATAGTAAAGGTGATATTGTTGGTATTTTATGTATACAAAGATTTATGGGTGAATTAAAAATAGCTAGAAGGAGATATGTGCTTGGTATTGTTTTATTAACTATTCTTTATATAGCTATATCTATTGCCTTAGTTAAAATATTTATTGGAAAAGAAGTAGTTCAACCTGTTATGACAATAAATAAAGAAGTAAAAAGATTTGCAAATCAAGATGTTAAAACTTTGGGTGAATTAAATAAGATTAGTGTTATTAGTGAAATACAAAGTTTGTCTATATCTATTAATAAAATTGAAAAAGATATGATTAGGTATATTGATAATTTAACTACTGCGACTAAGGAAAAAGAAAGAATTGGTACTGAATTAAAACTTGCTAATTTGATTCAAAGTAATTCTCTACCTCATGAATTTCCTGCTTTTCCTGAAAGAGATGACTTTGATTTATATGCTTTAATGAGACCTGCTAAAGAAGTTGGTGGAGACTTTTATGATTTCTTCTTAATTGATGATGATCATTTAGGAATTGTTATGGCAGACGTTTCTGGTAAGGGAGTTCCGGCAGCGTTATTTATGATGGTTACTAAAATATTGGTAAATGAAATATCTCATATTTATGAGAGTCCGGGCGAAGTTCTTACTTTAGTAAATGATAGAATTTGTAGTAATAATAAAAATAATATGTTTATTACTGTTTGGCTTGGAATTGTTAATTTGAAAACAGGAGAAGTTGTAGCTGCGAATGCTGGACACGAGGATCCTGCAATATTTAATGGTAATGAATTTATTATTGATAAGCAAAAACATGGTATTCCAATTGGTGCCATGGATGGATATAAGTATAAAGATTATAAGTTTAAGTTAAAAACTGGTAATAAGTTGTTTGTATATACTGATGGTGTACCTGAGGCGGAAGATGATAATGATAAAATGTTTGGTCTTGATAATATGATTAAGTCACTAAATAAAGTTAAGGAGTCTAGTTGTACGGGAATACTTAATAGTATGAAGAATGATGTTGATAAATTTGTAAATGGTGCAGTACAGTTTGATGATTTAACGATGTTATGTTTTGAGTATATTGGAAAGTCTAAAATAAAAAGAAAACAAGTATTTAGGGCAGATGTTTTAGAACTTGATAATGTACTATCATATGTACATAGTGTTATTGATAAGAAAGTTAAAAAAAATCAATCTATGAAATTAGATGTTGTTATTGAGGAGTTATTTGTAAATATTGCTAAATATGCATATGATGATGCTGGAGATGTTTTAATTGAAGTTTTATTTGATAAGAATAAATTAATTATTACTTTTGTTGATGAGGGTAATCCATTTAATCCATTAGAAAGAGATGATCCTGATACAAGTTTATCAAGTGATGAAAGACAAATTGGTGGACTTGGAATATATATGGTTAAAAAGATGATGGATAAAGTTAAATATGAATACAAAGATAATAAAAATATTTTAATAATTGAAAAGAAGTTTGGAGGAGATTAATATGTTATCATTTGTAGAAAAGTTTCAAGAAAATGTTAAGAATAGTCCTAACATGACATTTATTTATGATGAGGTTAATACTAAAGGTATTAGTTATGCAAGAATAGATGAAGTGTCTGCTAAGATATATGCTTATTTATCTAAGAATGGAGTAGGACGAGAAGATTTTGTTTTAATTAATTTACCTAGAGGTGTTCAACCTGTTATGGCAATGGTAGGTGTGTGGAAAGCTGGAGCAGCATTTACTATAGTTGAAGATAACTATGCACCCGAAAGAATTGAATTTATTAGAAAAGACTGTAATTGTAAAGCAGAAATTAATAATGATAATTGGGAAGAAATAATGAAACTTGATCCTAAGGAAGGTTTTGTTGTTGCGGATTTACATGATGCTGCTTTTGCAATATATACATCTGGAACTACTGGAAATCCAAAAGGTGTTTTACATGAATATGGAAATATTTTAAGAGCAGTTGATTCTGTTAGAATTAGTGAAAATGAAGTTTTAGTTAAAGGTAATGAACATGGAGCTTTAGTTGCACCACTTAACTTTATTGCTTCAACAATTTTCTTAATGTATGTTTTATATGCTGGTAGTGATTTGGGTAATATAAAACTTTATATTGTTTCTTATGCAACTTTAAAAAATCCAATTGCATTAAAGATGTTTATGTTAGAAAAGACAATTTCTTTAACATTCTTAACTCCATCTTATGTAAGAATGTTAAAAGGTACTACTGGACCTTTCTTAAAAACATTAATTGTTGGTAGTGAGCCTGCTAATAATGTATATATGAAAGGTGTTAAGCTATGTAATACTTATATGATGAGTGAGAGTGCTTTTATTGTAAGTATGTTTAAGATTGATAAATCATATGAAACTTGTCCTATTGGAAAACCAACACTAAAGAATTTGAATATTAAATTACTTGATGAAGATGGAAATGAAGTTAAACCTGGAGAAACTGGAGAACTTTGCTATGATAATCCATATTTTAGAGGATATATGAACTTAGAAGAGGAAACTAAAAAAGCTAAAGATGGAGATTTATATCATTCTGGAGATCTTGCTATGATGGATCCTAATGGTAACTTAGTTTTACTTGGACGTAATAATGATATGATTAAGATTAATGGTAACAGAATTGAGCCTGCTGAGATTGAGGCAGCTGTTAAGCAAGTTCTTGGAGTAGAATTTGTTGCTGCTAAGGGATTTAATGAAGCTAATCAGTCATATATTTGTGCATATTATAAAGGTGATGTTGAATTTAATGTTGAGGAAGTAAGAGAAGAATTATTAAAAAGACTTCCATATTATATGTTACCTGCATATTTTGTTAAGATTGATGAAATTCCTTTAAAGGCAACTGGAAAATTAGATAGAAAAGCATTACCTGCTCCTGATACTAAGGATTTCCAAGGTAGTTATGTAGAACCAACAAATGATATTGAAAAAGCAATTTGTGGTGCTTTTGAAAAAGTATTAGGTCTTGATAGAGTTGGTATTAAAGATGACTTCTATGAAATGGGAGGGGATTCTCTAAAAGCAATAGAAGCTGTTGTTGAAACTAAACTTAATGGAATAAACGTTTCTCATATTTTTAGAGGTAGATGTGCGGAAGAAATTGCTAAAGTATATCAAGAATCTGTTATAAGTGATGATGGTATTTCAGCTGATGAAAAAAATGATGAAGCTATGAAGATTGAACATCCTTTAACAACTGAACAACTTTATATGGTTGATTATCAATTATATACTCCAAAATCTACTATGTATAATTTATTTACAATGTTAAAGGTTGATACAAAACTTTATAATATGGAAGATCTTGCTAAGGCAATGTACAATGTTTTAAAGAATCATCCAGCATTACTTACAACTTTCCATTTTAATGAAGATGGTGATTTAGTTCAAAAATATAATCCTGATTTATTAGAAGAAATTAAAGTTGAACATATATCAGAATTTGATTTCAATCAAATAAAAGATAATTTGGTTATGCCATTTAAACTTATTGATTCTAAACTTTATAGATGTCGTGTCTTCCAAACTGAGAAAGCTGGATATGCATTTATTGATGTTCATCATTCATTATTTGATGGTACTTCATTTAAGGTTTTAATGGCTAATATGGTTAAATCTTATATGGGTGTAGAATTAGATAAAGATTATTATTATTACATTCTTGATAAAAGAGAAAAAGAACAACAATCAGAATTCTATAATGAAGCAAGAGAATATTATGAAAAAATGTATGAAGATGTTGAATGGTCTGTTAAGCCGGAAGTTGATCATGAAACTAGAGATAATGAGATGGGTGAGTTAGCTTCAAAACTTGATATTAAAGATGAAGAGATGTCTATTGTTGAGAAAAACTTTAAGATTAGTAGAAATGAGTTCTTTATTACAGTAGCATTACTAACTTTATCTCAATATAATAAGAAAGATAATGTTAAGATTACATGGATTTATAATGGTAGAGATGATGCTAATTCTATGAACAGTGTTGGACTTCTATTTAGGGATTTACCTGTTGCATTGAAACTTAATGATAAGAGAACAATAAGAGATTTATATCAAGATGTTCATAAACAAGTTCAAAATGCTATTAAATATAGTTGTTATCCATATGAAGATTTGGATGCTGAAGTTGTATCAGAAGATGGAGCTTGTCTTTTATATCAACAAGATATCAGAGATGGTGGAGATTTAGAAGAAATGAATATTGAAATGATAGATGTTAGACAAAATCAAGCTGCTTCTCAAGCTTTAATGGATATTCAAATACTTGATGGTGAGGGTGGTCTTGAAACAATGATTGACTATTCTGCTAGTAGATATGATGAAGATAGTATTGTTAAATTTAAAGATATATTCATGAAAATAACTCAATTATTATTACATCATACAACTCAAGATGATATTACTGTTGGAGATGTTAGATGGGAAATTTCTACTGAAAATAGTTTCTTTAAATTTGTAGCAGGAATATTTAGTAGAAAGGCTTAGGATATGGCAAAAGAAAAAATAAAAGATGAAGATAGTGAATTAGCTCAGAATTTTAACTTTTTCTCACTTATGAAATTTGTTTTTCCAAGTATTTTTGCTTTTGTATTTATAGCTTTATATCAAATGGTTGATGGATTCTTTATTCAAGAATTTGTTGGTGATTTAGCCATTGCAACTGTAAACTTGTATTTGCCAATATTATATTTATTTATTGCAATAGGAGTTATGCTTGGAACTGGTGCTAATGCGGTTATTGTTAAATTTGTTGGAGAAGGAAAACTTAAAGAAGCTGGAAAAGCATTTTCTAATACTTTACTCTTTACTTTGATAATTTCAATAATATTAACGGCTATTTGTTTGGTCTTTGCAGAGCCTATTATGAGGCTCTGTGGAGCAACAAATGGAAATATTGGATATCTTAGACCTTATTATATGATAATGACAACTTTTTCAATTGCGATAATGTTACAGTCATTACTTGGAATTTTAATAATAGGAGAAGGTAAATCAGTTACTGCTGCTGTTGTAATTATTATTGGTGGAGTTACAAATTGTGTTCTTGATTATATATTTATGAAGCATTTAAATATGGGAATTAAGGGTGCTGCTATTGCAACAACAATAGGATATATGAGTACAGTAGTATATGCATTTTACTATTATATAATTGCTAAGAAGAGTAAATACACTATTAAATTTGCGGGACTTAATTTAAAACAAATTGGTATGATTTCATTTAATGGATCTTCCGATATGATTTCAAATTTAGCTGGTGCTGTAACTTCTGTTATTATGAATCATTTAGCATTTAAATATTATGGTGAAATTGGAGTAAGTTCATTATCAGTTGTATTCTATTTTCAATTTATAATGGAATCAATATTTATGGGATTTACTTCTGCAGTTGAACCTATATTTAGTTATCATTATGGTAGTGGAGATATAGATGCAAGAAAGAAAGTCTTTAAATTAAGTAATATTTGGATTTTTGTAATATCTATTTTGATTATTGTTGTTTCATTTATATTCCGCAATAATATTGTTGATATATTCTTTGATAGAGGAACTGAAATATATAAAATAACTCAATTAGGATTTGTTATTTCTATTTTTTCAACAATATTCTGTGGATATAATACTTTCTTCTCAGGATTGTTTACAGCATTTTCAAATGGGTTAATATCTGGTATATTATCTATTGCAAGGACATTTGTTATTTTAGTTATTAGTTTATATTTAATGTCTTATTTATTCCAAGGAATTGGATTATGGTCTGCTTGGCCAGTTGCTGAGCTAGCTGCATTTTTATTTAGTATTATATTTATTATTAAATATAGAAATAAATATAATTATGTATAGAAGGGATGATGTTTTATGAAAATTGATTTAAAAAAAGAAGATAAGAAATTAACTATTAAGTTAGAAGGAAAATTAGATACTAATACTTCACCTGAATTAGATTCTAAAATTAATGAATTAGATGATATGGAAGAAGTAGTTATTGATATGAAGAAGCTTGATTATATTTCTTCTGCAGGACTTAGAGTATTATTATCTATGCAAAAGATTATGAATAAACAAGGTAAAATGACTATTACTAATGTATGTGATAATGTTATGGATATATTTGAAGTAACAGGATTTTCTGATATATTAGATATTGAAAAATAAAAACTAGTTTAACTAGTTTTTTTATATAAATGTATTTGTTGACTACGAACATATTTTTGATATAATATATTTTGGAACATTTAATGAGTTGGGTGGAGCCAATCTTCTTGATGAAGGGAGGCGATAATATGACTAAAAAGGATTTTTTAATAAGTTCTCTTATCATAACAAACTTTCTTTTAGTATTATTGCTATTTGTAGTATTAATATAAAAGAAATCCACCTAACTAAGCATTAGTTTAGGTGGAAACACAAATTTGTGGTAACACTCAACATAGCGTAATTAAGTGTTCCAATTATAATATATGAGATTTATCTCATTCGTATACATTTTAACATAATTATAAAGATTTTGTCAAAATAGTAAATATTTATTAGATGAGGTTTATATGAATAATAATATATATTTAAGTGTAGTATTAAAAGATGATATTAAAATAGATAATTTAAAATATCCTTCTTTTGTAAAAAGAGATGAAAGTAAGAAGGCTTATTCTTTACTTTTTAGAATGTTTAGGTATTTAGGTATTTCTATAGATATTAATGATATTTGTTGTAGTAGTAATGGAAAACCTTATATTAAAAATTCAAATATTTATTTTAATTGTTCTCATTCTAAGAATTATATTGCTTGTGCTGTTGGATTTGTTGATGTAGGTGTTGATATTGAGGATGAATTTGAAATAAGTAATAAAGCTTCTTTACTTTATCTTCCAGGAATAAAGAGTAATTTTAGAAAGGCTTTTGTAACAAAAGAGGCTTACTCTAAATTACTTGGTGATTTTGATGATGATTTTTTTAAAAATATTGATGTTAATAATATTAATAAAAATAAATATGAAATAAGTAAAAAAGAATATGATTTAGTATTATTTTATGATGAAAGTAATAAAAATATAAAAAAAATACTATAATATTTTTTTTTTTTTGATATAATTAAGGAATAATTTTTGGAGGTGTTTTATGTTAGAATTAAAAAATATCAAGAAAAGTTATACTGTTGGTGAAGTTAAACAGGAAGTGTTAAAAGGAATAGATATTAAATTTAGAAATAGTGAATTTACATCTATACTTGGATCTAGTGGATCTGGAAAAACTACTTTACTTAACATTATAGGTGGACTTGATAAGTATGATAGTGGAGATTTAATAATTGATGGTGTTTCTACTAAAGAATACTTGGATAGAGATTGGGACTCTTATAGAAATTATAGAGTTGGATTTATTTTTCAAAGTTATAATTTGATTATGCATCAATCTGTTTTAGCTAATGTTGAAATTGCTCTTACTTTAACAGGTGTTTCCAAAAGTGAAAGAAGAAAGAAAGCAGTTGATGCATTAACTAGAGTTGGTCTAGCTGATCATATAAACAAAAGACCAAATCAATTATCAGGTGGTCAAATGCAGAGAGTTGCGATTGCAAGAGCTCTTGTAAATGATCCTGAAATTATCCTTGCAGATGAACCTACTGGAGCACTTGATTCTAAGACTAGTGTTCAAATTATGGATTTATTAAAAGAAATTGCAGGCGATAAATTAGTTATTATGGTTACACATAACCCTGAACTTGCAAAAGAATATTCTACTAGAATTATTGAATTAAAAGATGGAAAAATAATAGATGATTCAAATCCATATAATGAAAAAGAAAATAAAGTTAGTGAGAAAGTTATTAAAAAGACTTCAATGTCACTTGCATCAGCGTTATCACTTTCTTTTAACAATTTATTAACTAAAAAAGGAAGAACTATTTTAACAGCTTTTGCTTGTTCTGTTGGAATAATTGGAATTGCTTTAGTTTTAGCTCTTTCTAATGGTGTTAGAAATTATATTGATGATATGCAAAATGATTCATCTGGTATTCAAGCTATAAGTATTAAAAATACTAGAACTGAAGAAGCAAAATCTAATGATATAAAAATAGGGGAAAAGAAAAAGGAAAAGCATGATAATCAAATACTTGTTAATGATGATATATCTAGTAATATGATGTTAAGTGTTCAACAACTTACTAAAAAACAAAATTTAAAGGATTTAAAAAAATATATAGATGATAATAAAGATGAATTATTAAAATATTCATCAAATATAAAATATACATATAATGTTGATATTCAATTATATGATAAAAGTGAAAACGGTGATTTAGTTAAAATTAATCCAAATGAAAATGCAGATAGTGTTGATGCAACTGGATTATCTGCACTACTTTCAACTTCAATTATTAAGAATGCTTTTGCAGAATTAAAAAATAGTGAACAATATGAAGTTGTTAGTGGACATATGCCAAAAGATAAAAATGAAATTGTATTAGTAGTTAATAAAGATTGTGAAATTAATCTTTCTAATATGTATTCATTGAATTTTGAAAATAAAAATGATGTTTCTCGTATTATGAATAGTGGTATAACTGGTGAAAAGGTAGAATTAAGTAGTGTAAAATATGATTATAATAAAATTATAGGTAAAAAATATAAATTAATTAATGCATATGATTATTATGAAAAAGCTGGTAATGCTTGGATTAGTAGAGAAAATGATACAAATTATTTAAATGATTTATATAATGATGCTGATACTTTAGAGGTTGTTGGTATTGTTAAAGTTAAAGATGATAATTCTACAAATGGTTTCTTAGGTTATTCTCATGAATTGCTTGAAGATTATATAACTAAAGCAAATAATAGTGAAATTGTTAAGGAACAAAATAAAAACAAAGAAATTAATGTATTTACTGGTACATTATTTGATAATGTTTCTACTAAATATGAAGATAATTTAAAAGCATTAGGTGCTGCATCTCTTGATGAACCATATGAAATAAGTATTTATTCTAAATCTCGTGATTCAAAAGAAAATATTAAGGCATTTTTAGATAAATATAATAAAAAGGCTAGTAAAGATGATAAGGTTGAATACGTTGATGATATTGAAATGTTAGCTGGAACTCTTTCTAGTGTTGTTAAGATTATATCTTATGTAATGATTGCTTTTGTATCTATTTCTTTAATTGTTGCTGCTTTAATGATTGGAATAATTACATATATTTCTGTACTTGAAAGAACAAAAGAAATTGGTATTTTAAGAGCAATTGGTGCTAGTAAAAAAGATGTTAAGAGAGTATTTAGAGCTGAAACTATTATTGAGGGATTACTTGCTGGAACAATGGGTGTAGTAATAAGTTATATTTTATCTTTAGGAGTAAATGGTATTGTAAGTTTACTTGCTAAGATTGATAATATTATGAATTTATCAATTGTTCATGCATTAGCTTTAATAGCTTTAAGTGTTGCTTTAACTGTATTTGCTGGACTTGGACCTGCAGGAATGGCTGCTAAGAAGGATCCAGTTGAATCTCTTAGAAATGAATAATTAGATGTAAGTCTTTTGACTTACATCTTTTATATAAAAAAAAATAAATATTATGATAAAATAGATTTATGAAAATAGTAAGATTAAGGAAAAAATGTAAATTTTTAATATTTGTATTTTTAGTATTAATAATTGTATTAGTATCTTTTTTGATGTGGACATCTAACGATAATGAGATAGATATAAATAATAAAACGGATATTGTTTCTGATGTCTATAAAAAGATTAATTCTTCCTCAATTGAAATAGATTTTATTAAATGGGTTGATTCAAATTATAAAGGTTCAATTAGCAAGATGAATGCTTTACTTAATAAGGATAAATATGATGTCTCAATGTGGCATTCTGTAACAGGTAATTCTTTTATAGTATTAAAAGATTTATACAATAAAAAATATGATTCTATGGATAATGTTACTATAGTAAAAAGTAAAGATGTTAGTACACTAAGCTTTGTTGGAGATGTATCTTTAGCTGATAATTGGTTTATTGCGCCTAAATATGATGAGAGAGGTGGAATAGAAGGTGTATTATCTGAAGATATTTTATCTATTATGAAAAATAGTGATTTGATGGTTGCTAACTCTGAATTTACTGTAAGTACTAGAGGTAATAAATTACCAAATAAATTATATACTTTTAGGGCAAAGCCAGAAAGACTTTCTATTTACTCTGAAATGGGAGTTGATATGGTAACACTTGCAAATAATCATGTTTTTGATTATGGGGAAGATGCTTTTTTAGATATGCTTGATGCTTTTGATAAATACAAAATTCCTTATATAGGAGCTGGACATAATATTGAAGAAGCAAAGAAGCCTTACTATTTTATAATAAATGGTTATAAATTTGCTTTTGTTAGTGCAACGAGAGCTGAAAAATTTATAATGACACCAGGTGCTACTGAAGAAAGTTATGGTGTATTTAGATGTTATGATCCGACTCTCATGATAAATACAATTAAAGAATTAAGAAGTGAATCTGATTATGTTATTCCAATAATTCATTTTGGAAAAGAAGATTCACATGAACTTGAAGATGAACAGATAAGTAGTGCGAGGGCATATATTGATGCAGGTGCTGATGTTGTAGTTGGGCATCATGCTCATACATTACAAGGAGTTGAGATATATAACAATAGACCAATTATTTATAATCTAGGTAATTTTTTATTTAATGATTTAGAAGTTGATACGGCAATATTCCAAATAAGGATAGATAAAAATGGTAAACTTGATTATTATATGATTCCTGCTATTCAAAAGGATTGTAAAACCTCTCTTCTTAGTCGAAACGAAAAACAAAAAGTTATTGATGATATTAATAGTTGGAGTATAAATGCATATATTTCTAATGATGGAAAAATTATTAATAAATAGTAAAAAAGTGTTAAATATGAAATTATTTTCAAATTTTATTTGTATTATTTAACTAAATGTCATATAATTGTTGCATGAGCGAATTAGAATTGAATAAATATTTAAAATTTTTGAGTAATGAAGATTATTATGATGAATGGCTTGATATTGTTAAGCCAATTCTTTTGAGTGATGAATTTCAGAAAAGATTAAAATTTAAGCATCATCATCATAGTGTTTTTTTCCATTGTTTATTAGTGTCTTATGGTTCTTTTAGATTTGGATTAAAGCATAATGTTGATTCATATAATTGTGCAATTGCAGGATTACTTCATGATTTTTATCCTAATCCTTGGCAATATTCTAAGGATCTAGAAAAAATGGATTCTAAATATATTAAAAATCTCGAAGAAAAAAAGAAATTATTTGAAAAACATGGATTTACACATGCAAGGGAAGCTCTTGAAAATGTTAATAATTATTTTCCTGAATATTCTAATGAAAGAATTGATAATGCAATTTTGAGACATATGTTTCCTTTAAATATAGCTATACCTAGATACAAAGAAAGTTGGGTAGTAACATTACAAGATAAAATTGTTTCAGTTAAAGAATTATTAAAGATGTATGATTAATACATCTTTTTTATTGTTTTTTTAAAATTTTTACTATAGAATATTTAGAAAAAGTGAGTGGTAGTATGGGTGTAAGAAGAGATGTTTTTTATGCAAATTGGTTATGTAATAAGAGAAATGTTTTAAATAGAGAGAAAATATATTTTGAAACTAATGAAGATTTGGATAAAATATTTAAAGATATAGACTTTAGTGATAAGGATGTATTATCTGTTCTTGCGAGTTCGGATCAATTATTTAAACTAAATTCATTAGATACTAAAAGTATTGAAACCTTTGATAAAAATAAACTTACTTATTACTATTATTATTTTAGAGTATGGACAATTAAATATATGAAGAAATTATATCCAACAGCATTAATTATAGGAGATGATTATTGGATTGATACTTTACTTTCATTAGTAAATCCAGAAACAGAAGAAGAAAAACAAGCTTTATATTTTTGGGATTCTTTATTTAAGAAAGATGTTGCTTTTTCTAGAATTTTTATTTGGAATAAAGTGGCATTATTAGATTATAATGGAGATTTTAGCGGTTGTAGTATTCCTTCTAAATTAAGCTTTTATAATTTTGATTTGTTTAAAAATAATAAATTTGATAAAAGGTACGATATAGCAGTTATATCAAATATATTAGAATGGACTCATGGTGATTCTCGATATATTGAGAGATTAGAAAATAATTTATCTAATTTACTTAATAATGGTGGATTAGTATTATGTAGCAAAATAATTTATAGAAACGAAGTAAATGGTATTTGTTTAAAAAATATTTTGAGAGAAAATTTTGAACTTCAAGATGATGATAATAATAGATGTGTCTATATAAAAAAATAATAAATATTAAAAATTAATTTTTTATGATATAATTAAAGAAATAGGAGTTATTTTTATGAGTCGTAAAGAATTAAAAAAGAATGCAAAAGGGGTTTTGAAACGTAATTATTTTAAATGTATTTTGGTTACTTTTATAGTTGGGTTATTATTGAATACCGGTTATGATTATGCGAGTAACAATGTTAATAGTAATAATACTGTTAATAATGATAAAACAAATTATAGTGAAAAAAAATCATCATATGATACAATGGAGAAGTTTTTTAATGATTTGGATATTGATATAAGTCTAAAATCTGATAGTAAAAAAACTAAAGGTATTGCTGCACCAATTGTTAATAAAATTACTGAAGGTAAGTCAGCATTTATCTATTTATTAAATTTTATTGATTTAGCATTCTTCAAGAAGAATACTAATGGAGCAATTATTTCTTTAATTGTAACAATTATTGTTATTATTAATTATGTTTTTATACAAAATATTATTACAGTTGGAGAGAGTAGATTTTATTTGGAAACAAGAAGATATTCAAAAACAAAAGTAGATAGAGTATTATTTCCATATAAAACTAAAAAAATTCCACATATTGCTGGAATAATGTTTTTAAAAGAACTATTTCTTTCCCTATGGACGCTTACGATAGTAGGAGGAATTATTAAGTATTATGAATATTCAATGATTCCATATATACTTGCGGAAAATCCAAAACTTAAAAGAAAAGATGTATTTAAATTGTCTAAAGAATTGATGATGAATCATAAGTGGGAATTATTTAAAATAGATATGAGTATGCTTGGATGGAATTTACTTGCACTTCCTACTTTAGGCTTAAGTAGCTTGTTATTTACTGATTCATATACAAGATGTATTTATGCAGAATTTTATATGAAAGTAAGGGATGAAAAGAAAGATTCATATAAAGATATGCTTAACGATACTAAACTTGATTTAAGTGAAATTAAAGATGAAGAATATCCAATAGTTGAGAGTAAAAAGAAGGAAGAGAAAGTATTAGATTTTAATAAGAAATATTCACTTACAACATATATATTATTTTTCTTTTCATTTGCATTTGTTGGATGGTTATATGAGGTTACTCTACATTTAATAGAAGATGGTGAATTTGTAAATAGAGGTACTATGTATGGACCTTGGTTACCTATATATGGTTTTGGATGTGTATTTATATTATTCTTATTAAAACCATTCCGTAAAAGTTATATTAAACATTTTATAGCAGCTATAGTATTATGTGGTGTATTAGAATATGCTACATCTTGGTATTTAGAAACATACCAGGGAATGAAATGGTGGGATTATTCAGGATATTTCTTAAATATTAATGGTAGAGTTTGTTTTGAAGGATTGCTTGTTTTTGGACTTGGTGGTTGTGCTGTTACTTATTTAGTGGCACCTATACTTGATCAATTATATAATAAGATGATGCCAAAACTTAGAATTATTCTATGTATATTATTAAGTTTAATATTTAGTGCTGACTTTATATATTCTTCTTATCATCCAAACTCAGGTAAGGGTATAACTGATTATGATTAGAATTTAGAACACAAATCAATGATTTGTGTTTTTTTATTTTTTTATTTTAGCACTCACACTTGACAACTGCTAAAATAAGTGTTATAAGAATATTGTAATGAAAAAAATTAGGAGATGATATTATGGCAAAAAAAGCATTTAAATCTGAGTCTAAAAGATTACTTGATTTAATGATTAATTCTATTTATACAAATAAAGATATATTTTTAAGAGAGTTAATTAGTAATGCAAGTGATGCATTAGATAAATTATATTATAGAAGTTTAACTGATAAGAAGGTAAAAGTTAAGAAGGATAAGTTAGAGATTAATCTTTCATTTGATAAGGATAGCCGTACTATAACTATTAGTGATAATGGTTGTGGTATGACTAAAGAAGAACTTGAATCTAATTTAGGTACTATTGCGAAGAGTGGTTCTCTAAACTTTAAAGAAAATATGACTAAGGATGAAAAAATTGATATTATTGGTCAATTTGGTGTAGGATTTTATTCTGCATTTATGGTAAGTGATAAAATTACTGTTACTTCAAAAAGTGTTGATGATGATAAAGCTTATATTTGGGAATCTGAAGGAGTAGATGGTTATACTATTACTGAAGGTAGTAAGAAAGATGTTGGTACAGAGATTGTTCTTAAGATAAAAGAAGATGATGATGAATTTAATTATTCTAAATATTTAGATGAATATGAGTTAAAACAATTGATAAAGAAATATTCAGATTATATTTCATTCCCTATAAAAATGGAATGCACTCATCATGAACTTGTAGATGAGGAGAAGAAAGAATATAAAGATACTAAAGAAGTTGAAACTCTAAATAGTATGATTCCTATTTGGAAGAAGAATAAAAAAGATGTAAAAGATGAAGATTATGATAATTTCTATATGGATAAATTTAGTGATTATGATAAGCCTTTAAAGGTTATTTCTTCATCAGTTGAAGGAATGATTTCATATAAATCATTATTGTTTATACCAAGTCATGCTCCATACGATTTTTATACTCAAGAGTATGAAAAAGGACTTGCACTATACTCAAATGGAGTAATGATTATGGAGAAATGTGGAGACTTACTACCAGACTACTTTAGTTTTGTAAAAGGAGTAGTTGATTCTGAAGATTTATCATTAAATATTTCAAGAGAAATATTACAAGAGTCTCAAGCAGTTAAATTAATTGCTAAGAATATTGAAAGTAAAATTAGAAAAGAACTTGAATCAATGATGAAGAATGATAGAGAAAAATATATTTCTTTCTTTAAGACATTTGGTGTTCAATTAAAGTATGGGGTTTATAATAACTATGGAGTTGACAAAGATAAATTAAAAGATTTAGTAATGTTCTATTCTGCAAAACATGAAAAACTGATTTCTATTTCAGAGTATGTAAAAGAAATGAAAGAAGGACAAGATACAATTTATTATGCATCAGGTTCATCAGTTGAAAAGATAAATTCACTTCCTCAAGTTGAACAAGTAAGAGATAAAGATTATGATATTTTGTATTTAACTGAGTATGTTGATGAGTTCTGCGTAACAGCAATCCAAGAATATGACTCTAAAAAATTTAAGAATGTTACTGATGAAGGATTAGATTTAGAAACAGAAGAAGAAAAAGAAGCTACTAAGAAAGCAAATGAAGATAACTCTGATTTATTAAAAGATATGTGTGAAAAATTATCAGAAGTTAGTGAAGTTAGATTTAGTAATAAATTAAAATCACATCCAGTATGTTTAACTACTAAAGGTGATGTTTCAATTGAAATGCAAAAAGTATTTGATGCAATGCCTAATGATATGGGTATTAAAGCAGAGACTGTTTTAGAGATAAATGAGAAACATCCGATTAGTGAAAAATTAAAGAAACTTTATAAAAAGGATAAGGATGAATTTGATAAATATACTAAGATTTTATATAGTGAAGCAAGAATGATTGCAGGACTTCCTATAGATAATCCTACTGAAATTTCTAAATTAATTTGTGAAGTTATTTCAAAATAAATCAGCTTATGGAAAGCTGATTTTTTCTTTGCTTTTCAATATCTTTGAATTGCTTATATGGTGCTATTGCTACATATGCGAGCGATTATGTATTGACAACTTAAAAAAAATATGGTAATATTTAGTCATTGAAAGGGAGTAGTTCCATCAAGAAAAAGTATTCTGATTCAGGATGCAATAACTCAACAATGTCGATAATTCTATTATCTGGGTTATTTATAAAGAACAAGACTTTTAATAAATATAGAGTCTTGTTTTTTTCATACAATAAGACTCTAGTTAGGAGTCTTGTTTTTTGTATATAAGACTTTAGATGATAGGAGGAAAAAAGTTATGAAAGATAAAAGTTTTATTAATATTAATGATGCGAAGGAGTTGAGTGTAAGAGATGCACATCTTGCTGTAATAGATAATTTACCTGATGGATTTGAAAGAGTAGATTTTGAAAATCCAGAAAGTATTTTATATTATGGACATGATGATAAACAAGCTATATCTGATATATTAGTTAGTACTGCTGGTTTATCTATTAAACAGGCTCAATATTCATTATCTGATGAAAAGATTGAAAAACTATATTCATTTGATGATGAACTAAATGAAAGTGATAAAAAGTCTAGTAAGAAAGAGTTAGCTATTGTTGCGAGAGGAAAAGAGTTATTAACAAGACTTGGAGTTAAAAAGTTTGAAAGAGAGAAAGAGCAAAATAGTTATGGAGCTAGATATGAAGCTTATTGTAATAATATTGAGGAAGTATGTAATTATATGGAAGAACAAATGCAATATTCTTTAAATGATATTAACTTAAGACAACAGATTGCATATGAGATGAAACCTTATATGGAACATTTACAAATGACTATTCAAGCAGGTGAAGCTGATTATTATTTGTTCTTAGAAGAAATTGAAAAATTAAAAAATGCACCAAATGCAGCTGAATTAGCTGATGAAATAAAGAAAAAAGAAATGATTGCTAACGTGTTTAATGGAAAACTTGATAAATTAAGAAAAGTGTTTGTGTCTTACAAACAACATTTACTTGTTTATGCAGAACAACAAAATAATGAGATGAATATTGTTCTTGAACAACAATCTTATATTGAGGATCAACAACCAATATTAAGAGCTCAAGGTAGCAGTATGATTTTTAATAGACAACAAGCTAAAAGAGCAAGTGATTTGGAAAAATTAAATGAAGCTACTAATAAAGCTTATACTGCAAATGCTATAGCTATTACAAAAAATGCAGATGCAGTTGCTAATCTTATGGTTAATGGAGGATTGAGTATTGAATCTGTTCAAGCTTTACAGAGTGCTCTTGAATATGGTATTCAAGTTTTTAGAAACGCTCAACAAGAGAAAAGTGCTAGAATAGCAAGCGATCAAAAAGTTATTGATGAAGTTCTTGCTACATCTGAAGAGTATGATAGAGAATTACAAAGTATTAATGAAGTATTAGAAGGAATTAACGGTACAAAGAGTCATAGAAGAGGAAAGACTTATGCTAAACGCTACAAGAGTTAATGAAATAAGAAATTTAAATTTAATATATGTTTATTCAACAAATAGTATTTTTGATAAAGATAATAATAAATATGTTGGAATAAAACTAGTTTATAATAATGCTTCTATTTTAGAAGTGGATTATAGAGATCCATTATTTGGATTATTAATTAAAAGAGTACTTGAAAGATATAATAAAGAGAAAAACCAAAGAAATATTGTATTATTAGGAGATTTTACTAAAGAACTTATACAGAATGCAAGCTTTTATGTTTTAGAAGAAAAAGAAGAAAAACATAATCAAATTGATTATTATAGTTATGAAAATAAATTACTAAATAAGTATAAACCATATTTATTTGAAACATTAAAAGCTATATTTAATGAAATATTTAAGAATTATTCATTTAAGGTTATAGGTTTAGAAGGTTTTAATAGAAAATTTAGACTAGAATACAGTATTTCTGGTGTCTCTAAAAGTACTAATATGATTATTTATAACAAAGATAATGAATTACATTTTAAAATTGGAAATATTGAAAATTCTAATGAATATATTATTGGATCAATAAAACAAACAAATAATAAAGTTATCTCAGAATTTAATTATGGTGAATATAAAGGTAAATTAGAATATGATGCTTTAAATAAAGAAGCATTGGAAGAAATATATGTAGATAATTATTTATATTATACAAATGATAATAAAAAACTTTTATATGATGAAGATATGGGGAAAATACTATATTATTTAGAACAACTTGGTATTCCATATACAGATAAAGTTTTAATGATAAATGATAATACTTTCTTATGCTTTTACAGTGAAAATATTGATAAAGAGGGAGAGTTATTATATAGAGAAAATTTAATTTTTATGAATTTTTCAGAAGAAAGAATTGATATTACAAAAACTATGAGAGAAGGATTTTCTAAGTATGATGGTATTGTTTCTGTATTATTAGATGAAAATGAAGATATTATTACTATTAGAAAACTTTATGATTTAAATAATGAATTCTTAGTTAAAGAAGTATGTAAGAATGGTGATTATTCATATGGAGTAACTATTCTTGATACTGATAAAGATTTATCTAGAGATTATCGGTTAGAAGGTTTCAATAATATTAATGTAGATACAATAGATTCCATTAAACAATATAAGAAAGGAAGAAAGAAATAATGGGATTATTTGATAAAGTTGATGGAAGTTTTAATAATCTTGTTGCAAGAGCTAAGATAAATAATAGTTATTTTGCACAAGAATTAAGTAGAATTAATCTTGAAGAATATAGAGAAAAATTTAATGATGATAATTTTTTGGGAAATATCTTATATGATATTTCTGATTATGAGTGGGATGTTGAAAAATCTTTAAATAATATTTTAATTGTTTATAAAGATGTTGTAAAAAAAGAAACAAAAGAAGAAAAAATTTGTTTAAAAAAATTTATGATTTTTTAAATGAGAATGCTGTTGAAAATAATAATGAATGGGATATTTCATATTATATGCAATTATCTTCTGCTTTTGATAATAAAGAATTAGTTTTAGAAGCTTTAAATCTTATTAAACAACAATTAAATTTAGAAAACTTTTCTGTTAATAATCAGGATAATTTATTTAAACTTATTTCTTATCCTTTTAAAGCAAGAATGTATTATTTGGATGATAGAAGCTTATTATCAGCATTTGGTGAATTATTAAGAACCAGTGATTTAAAAGATTATTTGTATTCAAGTACAGACATTAATAGAGTAATTAATAAAAGAATAAGAGAAGATAGAAAGCAAAATGGTATATATGATATTGATAGAGGAACATTAGCTGAGATTAATCATAAGTTAGATGTGATTAATGAAGAATCTTCTAAATTAAAAATATTAATTAATACAGCGACTTCAATAATTGCTGAGATTAAAGCTCAAGTTAAAATGAGTCAAGATGAATTAACTGATATTAAGATTAGTTCTTTAGAAGAAATGCAAGTAAAAGCTAATAAAATATTAGAAGATTTTAATGCTAAATACTTAGAATTATTAAGTCAAGAGAAGGATTCTATTAATAATCAAAAGGTTGAATTATTTGCTGAACTTCAAAGAGAATTATCAAAGAAAAAAGAAGAATTAAAATTAATTGTAAAACAGATTGGATCAGCAGTTGAAGTTCAACTTGGAAGAATTAATGCTGCTAGTGATATATCTGTTGAAAAATTAGAAGAATATATTAATAGTAACGAGAGAATAAGAGAATTAATTGATAGTACAAGAGAAAGTGATTCTTATTTACAAGGATTAAAAGTATTAAGTGAACATGTAGCAACTGCTCCTCAAGAAGGAGATGTTCCTACTACTAGAATAATTACAAGTCCAACAATATTAATTCCACAAGAAAGAATTGTTGATGGTAAGGTTAATTATTTCTTTGATGAAAGAATTCCATTTGAAGAAAGATGGGATAAGTTTCTACAAGTTAAGGATAAATTTGAGTCTCAAGGTGAAATATTCCATGAGAAGTTTGATGATATTGCGAAGTTTGTTATGAAAGGACGTGCTCCTTACTTATATGGACCTAGTGGTTGTGGAAAAACTTATATGATTAATAATCAACTTGCTGGTATTTTAGGAGCTAATGTTGTTACAAATGGATATGTTATATATGAACAAGATATTTTAGGATACACAAACTCTGCAACAGGACAATATGTTCCAGGTAACTTCTATAGATGTTATAAATATGGAGATATTATTTTCTTAGATGAGTTAGATAATGGTGTTGCTAATGCTACTGTTGTTCTAAATGGATTTACAGGAGGTAATAATACTTCTTATACATTCCCTGATGGACTTAATACAAAAAGGCACCCCAACTTTAGAATAATTGCTGCAGGTAATACTAATGGATCTGGTAGAACGGTTGCTCATAATACAAGACAAAAAATGGATGAGTCTGTTATGCAAAGATTAAAAGCTGTTGAGTGTGGATATGATAATAGAATTGAAGAAAGAATATTAGATAAATATCAAGATTGGTTATCATTCGTAAAACATTTTAGAAAAGCTGTTGAAAGTATATCAACAATTACTGGTGAAGTTAATACTATAGGTATGTTTACTACAAGAGATGCTGAAGAGTTAAAAGAAGAGTTAGATGATAATTCGTTTGATGTTGATAAGTTATTACAATATTATTTCATACAAACTAAAGATGTTGATACATTAAATAGTATTTATAAATATTTAAATGATAGAAAAAAATCAGAATATACTGATGGAGCACAAATGATTCTTAAAAAATTTAATAGTATGGTTGAACCTAAAATTAAATCTAGATAATAAGAAAGGATTGGATTATTTATGAAATTAAGTATAGATTATAAAGACGACTTTAAAATATATAATGTTAAGTTTGATAATTTAGCTGATTTATACTATTATTTAAAATCAAATCCTAGAGTAAATTTTGATATTTTTAAGGAACAATCATCAATTACTGGTAGTTATGAATTTGCTGGTGATAATTTAAAAAAGTCTATTGAATATATTGTTGGTGGATATAATCGTGGATTTAATAATTTTTTGGTTGCAAGTGAGAGAATGCAAAATGCTACTTTAGATGTTTCTGATAATAGAAGTCTAAGAAGAGGTTTATATGGAGGAATACCACTTGCTCCTTTAGTTGCTGCAGAGGTACCAGAATGTATGCTTAAATATGATAGGAAAAAGGAAGGTTGTATTAGAAATATGTACTTTTCTTTATCCTATCCACATTATGTTGATGATGGGGAAATTTTTAATAGAGGATTAGCTACATTATATATAATTGATGCTTTAGAAAAACAAGGAGATATAGTTAATTTTATTGCAAGAGAAACTTCAAGTTGTGGTGATGAAATAGTTAATATTGAAGTAGTTTTAAAAAAGCCATCTGATATTATGTTGGATATAAAGAAATGTTATTTTCCATTAACAGGAAGAGAATTTTTAAGAAGAATACTATTTAGAGTTTTAGAAAGCATGCCTGTTGAAAATAATTGGTCATGGGGTTATGGTCGTACTGTTGGAGAAGCATCTCTTAGAAAACTATATAATTTAAGAGATAGTGATTATGTTATTTCTACCCCAAATGAAATTGGAATAAATGGAAGTGATATTTATAGAGATACAGCTAGATTAATAGAAAATTTGAATTTAAAGGAAGAATTTGATGTTCCAAAAATAAAAAAATTAATAAGATAAGGTATTTTATAGTACTTTATCTTTATTTATGAAAAAAGATAATAATATAGATGGAGAAAAAACATTTAAAAAGTCTTTTAAAAAGTAATGAAATATGTTAGTATATTATGAAAAAATGAGGTGGATTATGAAGAAAAATAATGAAAAAGAATTACAAACAGAATTTGATATAAATGCTGATAATTATGAAATGTATGATAAACTGTATTGTTTAGATAAGGGTATTATACGTGGTGGAGATACTTATGGAAATATTGCCTCACTTGTATGTGGATGTTCATGTGCTTTATCTGCTTTAGGATTTACTACTTTAACATATTTTGCTTCATCAGCTTTAAACTTTGGTGATGCTGGTGTTACAATTTGTACTATTGCTGGCGGTGTTGGATCGTTTGTTTTTTTGATTCCAGCAGCTATAAAGATTACAAAAAAGCTTGAAGAAAATCGCTTTAAGAAACTTTATCCTGATGTTAATATGGACGTTGATGCTGATGAATTAGGAAAAGCATTAGAAAGATATAAGGAATTATCTACAGTACCAAAAGATGTTGAATATCAGGTAGAGGAACGTCTTGAAAAATGTAGTGATGAAGTTAAAAAATTATCGACTAGTGAAAAAATAGAATATTATAAAGAACAAAAAGAGTTTTGGGAGAAAGTTGCTATTCAGGAGAAGTATGGATTACTTGATATGAATGAGATTGCTAAAGTGAGATCAAAAAAAGATGATAAGAAAATAAATTAGAGGAGAATTGAATATGGCAAATATAGAGTCTTTAGAAGAAAAGTTGAAGAGGGTATGTAGTAATTATGGAGTTAATTCAGAATATGCATTATTTAGAGATAATATTATTATTGTTCCTGATGATGGAAATGATATTTACTTAGTTTTTGATAATAATTGTAATATTTTAGGAGTTGAAAGATACATTAAAAATTGTAATGTTTCATTTATAGATTATTTTGAAGACAAATATGATTATACAAAGGAAAATGATGATGAAATATGTCCTGATTTAATGAGTAATGCATTTGATACGTATTTTATTTCAATGACTAAAGAAATAGCTGGAAAGAGTTATTTTTCAAATTATGATAATGATAATGCTACACATTGTTTCTTTAGAGGTAAGTTGTTGGATGATGATTATTTGATTGAACTTATTTCTTATTTTGAATTTCTTAATTATGAAATTAATAATTATTCTAAGATCAGTTTAGGTATGCAAAGAATGGGATATAATATGCCAGATATTACTTCATATGTTAATTCCGTTTTAGATAAATTAGATTCTTATATAGATAATTATATAAGTCAAGATAGAAAGCCTGTTGCAGATGAATTTATAACTATATTAGGACAACAAAATCTTTCTATTAATAAAGTTGTTTTGAGAAATATATTTAACTATTTACTTAGAGAAAAAGGATATGTTTCTGATTCAACTTTAGATAGATTAATCGATATTTCAGAAGATGATAAAATAGATACATCTGAATTATCTATGAAACTAATTAAAATGATGGATTAAGGTATTAACAGGTTTAATACCTTTTTTTTATAAATAAAAGTAATGGAGATATTTGAAAGGCAATGCTGCAGAGGAAAATATAAAAAAATAAGAGAAAAACATAAAATATTTTTCTTCTTTTTGACAAAATATGACAATTAAATGTTTTCATAGTTTTAAAAAATTGGTAGAATATATATAGTGCGTTTAGTATTGGATGTGATTATATGGCAAAAATATTAAGAATAGGAATTGATGTTGGATCTACTACTGTTAAAATGATTGTTTTAGATAAAAAAGATAATGTTTTATATAAGGAATATAGAAGACATTTTTCTGATACAAAGAAAACTATTAAAGATTTATTTTTAGAAGTAATTGAAAAATTTCCTAAAGATAAATTTAGTGTTACTATGACAGGTAGTGGTGCAATTGCACTTGCGAAATATTTGGGTGTTGATTTTGTTCAAGAAGTTATTGCTTGTAAAAATGCTATAAAGAAATATGCAAGTGGAGTTGACGTTGCAATTGAACTTGGTGGAGAAGATGCTAAGATTATTTATTTTGATCAGACTATTGAACAAAGAATGAATGGTTCTTGTGCAGGTGGTACTGGAGCATTTTTAGATCAAATGGCAGTTTTATTAAATACAACTACTGAAGGATTAAATAAACTTGCAAAGAATGGCAAAACTATATATCCTATTGCTTCACGTTGTGGAGTTTTTGCTAAAACTGATATTCAACCATTACTTAATGAAGGATGTTCTAAAGAGGATGTTGCGTTATCTATTATGCAAGCAGTTGTTAATCAAACCATAAGTGGACTTGCTTGTGGAAAACCTATTAAAGGTAACGTAATGTTTTTAGGAGGACCTCTTAATTATTTAGATATGTTAAGAGATAGATTTATTAAAACCTTAGATTTAAAAGAAAATGAAATAATTATTCCAGAAGATGCTAGACTATTTGTTTGTTTAGGAGCGTGTTTAGAAAATACTAACTCAAAAACTTATACTGTTACTGAAATAAAAAACTTATTAAAGAGAATGTCTTATTTTAAGGAAAGTGACTCTAATAGTTTAAAGGTTTTATTTAAAGATGAAAAAGATTATGAAAGATTTAAGAAGAGACATGATAAAGATAAAGTTGTTAGAAATGATATTTCAAAATATTCAGGTGATGTTTTTGTTGGTATTGATGCCGGAAGTACAACTGCTAAGGTTGTCGCAATAGACTCTAATGGGGCTCTTTTATATGAAAATTATAGAGGTAACAAAGGAACTCCGGTTGATACTATTAAAGATATGATTTTAGATTTATATTCTAAATTAGGAAAAAACACTGTTATAAGAAGTGCAGGATCTACTGGATATGGTGAGTTACTTATTAAGACTGCCTTTAATTTAGATATTTCTGAGATTGAAACAATGGCTCATTATGAAGCAGCTAATTATTTCTTACCTGGAGTTGAGAGTATCATTGATATTGGTGGACAGGATATGAAATATATTAAGATAAAAGATGGGGCAGTAGACTCTATTATGCTTAATGAAGCTTGTTCATCAGGATGTGGTTCATTTATTGAAACGCTTGCTAAAAGTCTTAATATGAATTTAGATGATTTTGTTAAATATGCTGTTACTTCCAAGGCTCCAATTGATTTAGGTAGTCGTTGTACAGTATTTATGAATAGTAAGATTAAGCAAACTCAAAAAGAAGGAAGACCTTTAGGAGATATATTTGCAGGACTTTCTTATTCAGTAATTAGAAATGCTATTCAAAAAGTAATGAAAATTAGAGATGTTTCTACATTAGGAGAAAAAATAGTTGTACAAGGTGGAACATTTTATAATGATGCTGTATTAAAAGCATTTGAAAATATTACTGGGAAAAAAGTTGTAAGACCAGATATTGCTGGACTAATGGGAGCGTATGGTGTAGCTTTAATTGCACTTGATAATTTTAGACAATATGATGATCAAGATGTTAAAAGTAGTATGTTAACTGCAGATGAGATAAATAATTTAAAAATAAAAACAATGCATTCAAGGTGTAAGGGTTGTGAAAATAAATGTGCTCTTACAATAAGTATGTTTAATAAGAAAAGTTTTATCTCTGGAAATAGATGTGAGCGAGGTAGTGGTAATAATGGATCTAATTCACATCTACCAAATATGTATTCTTGGAAGTATGATAGATTATTTAACTATACTCCATTAGATGAAAGTGAAGCTAAAAGAGGAATAATTGGAATTCCTAGAGTTTTAAATATGTATGAAGACTATCCTTTGTGGTTTACAATACTTACTAAATTAGGATTTAGAGTAGTTTTGTCTGATCACTCTAATAGAAGAATCTATGAGACAGGAATTGATTCTATTCCAAGTGAGTCAGTATGTTATCCAGCCAAACTAGTGCATGGTCATATTATGAATTTACTTGCCAAGGATGTTAAAAGTATTTTTTATCCTTGTATTATGTATGAGAAAAATGAATTTAAAAATAGTGATAATTGTTATAACTGTCCTATTGTTCAAAGTTATAGTGAAGCAATTAAACTTAATGTAGAGGATTTAGAAGAAAAGAATATTAAATTTATGAATCCATTCTTACCTATGAATGAAGTTAATATGGTAAAAGTGTTTATGGATTTACCTGAATTTAAGGAATATAACTTTACAAAGCGTGAATTAAAAGAAGCTATTCATGAGGGGTTCTTAGAACAAGCAAGATTTAAACAAGAAGTTAGAGATAAGGGAGAAGAGTTCATTAAATATATAGATGAACATAATGAAAAGGCAATAGTTCTTGCAGGACGTCCTTATCACTTAGATAAAGAAGTTAATCATGGAATTGATACAATGATTAATTCACTTGGACTTTGTGTTTTAACTGAAGATTCTATTTGTCATATGAGTGAGATTAAATCAAAGTTAAGAATTGTTGATCAATGGACATATCACTCAAGAGTATTCCATGCAGCTGATGTTGTATCACGTCATGATAATATGGAATTAGTTAACTTAAATTCATTTGGATGTGGACTTGATGCGATAATTACTGATCAAGCAGAAGAAATATTAAAGAGTAATAATAGGCTTTATACTACTATTAAAATAGATGAGATTAATAATTTGGGTGCTGCTAAGATTAGAATTAGATCCTTAATTGCTTCAATGAATAAAAGAATTAATGATACTAGTAATTATGTTCCTTATAGTTATCAGAAAAACTATTTTAAAGAAGCTGATAAGAAACATACATTATTATTCCCAGATATGACTGTACAACATATGCCTTTATTTGAACATATTTTAAATAGTGAAGGGTATAATGCAGTATATTTAAGAGAGTCAACTGATAATACAGTAGAAACTGGACTTAAATATGTTAATAATGATGCATGTTATCCTGCAGTAATTGTTACTGGTCAATTAATAGAGGCTTTACAAAGTGGAAAATATGATTTAGATAATACAAGTGTTATTATTACTCAAACAGGTGGAGGATGTCGAGCAACTAACTATATTGGTTTAATTAGAAAAGGTCTTAGAGATGCAGGACTTGAGAAGATATCTATTTTATCATTCAATGTATCTGGTCTTGAAAAAGAACAAGCATTTAAACTTACTCCAAGACTTGTAAAGAAATTATTGGAAGCTGTTCTTTATGGTGATTTACTTATGAAGTTACTTCTTTCAACAAGGCCACTTGAGAAGGTTAGTGGTAGTAGTCAAAAGTTATATGATAAGTGGATGGATAAAGTTTGTAAGGATATAGAAGTTGGAAGATTTTCTGTTTTCAAGAAGAATGTTAAGAGTATAGTTAATGATTTTAAAAAGATAAAAATTGATGAGAAAAATTTACCTAAAGTTGGTATAGTTGGAGAAATACTTGTTAAATATCATTTCTTTGCAAATGATAACTTAATTGAAAAATTAGAAGCAGAAGGGGCTCAAGTATATTTACCTGATTTAATGGGATTTGTTAAGTATTGTGCTTATAATGCAATCATTAAGAGTAAGTTATTTAAAACTGGTGGAATTTCTCCATTCCTATATAAGCAGGCTCTTAATTTGATTGATATCTTTGAAAAGCCTGTTAAAGATGCTTTAAAAGGTACTAGATTTGGTACTGTTACAAATATTTATGAACTTGCGGATAATGTTGATGGAATATTGTCTCTTGGTAATCAAACAGGTGAGGGATGGTTCTTAACTGCAGAGATGGTAAGTTTAATGAAACATGGAGTATCTAATATTGTATGTGTTCAACCATTTGCATGCCTTCCAAACCATATTGTTGGAAAGAGTGTTATTAAGAAGTTTAGACAACTTTATCCTGATTCAAATATAGTTGCGATTGATTATGACCCAGGAGCAAGTCATACTAATCAAATTAATAGAATTAAGTTGATGCTTACTGTTGCGAAAGATAATATTGATAAGAAATAGAGAAGTCATATGACTTCTTTTTTGTTTATTATGGATAATTAATCTAGAAATAAATTCAAATGCATGAACTTTTTCAATAATAACTAAATTATCTTCATGTCTTTGATACCAAAAAGTAACATAAGTACCATCGTAGTCTATTATTCTAGATTCTGCCATAACAGGACGAGCAACGTATCTACAAACATATTTGATAAGTTCAGTATAAGATTTAAATTTAGAGGGTGGAGCAAAAACATAGAAACCTTCTTTATGATTTAAATATATTTCGTTTTTAAGTTTTCTAAAATCTTTTTTACCAATATCATTTTCTAGCATATCAAGAAGAATTTTCATAAAACGTTTTCTAAAAAAAGGGTAGGAAAAGAAATCAATTTTAATAAAGTCTTTATTTTTATTAGATATTCCACCATCTAGTAAAATCATTTGAATATGAGGATTAAAGCAAAGATTTCTACCAAAAGTATGAAGGATAGAAATAAAAGCATGGGTAATATCATATTTTTTATATTTTTCTTTAACCCAGTATTTAATGGTGATAGCAGAAACATCGAAAAGATATTGGAATCTTCTTCTATCTTGTCTAAAAAATGGCCTTAATTCCTCAGCAATGGTGAACACAACATGTCTTATTCTATGAATAAGGAAAAATATCTAGAAAACTATATTTATAACTCAATAGTAAATCATGCATTGAAAAAGTATAAAACATCAATTCATGAAAATAATGTAATAAAAGAAATTATATATACTAATTATAAAAAATACAAAACTAACAAATATGATATTTTAAAATTATACTTATCAAATAAGGGAAAAAAGAGATATATTAATAAATATAAAATAGATTAAGCTATTACTAATATTAATAAGGAACTTGAAGAAGCAATAGATAAATTTAAAAAATTATTTAAAGAATATCAAGTATGAAAAATAAATGTAAAAAAATGTAAAAAAAATATTATGATGTATATCTTTAGTTGAAATTTGTCCTCGGGATGGTAGAATAAGTTTATAAACTAGAAAGAGGAGCAGAAAAAATGAAAAATTTTAAGAACAGAAAAACACTACAAATAGTATTATTAGTAGTAATTGCAGTAGTGACACTCGGAATAGGTTATGCGGCAATAAGTGCAGTAAACTTAATTATTAATGGTAATGCAACAGCGAGCGTAAATCAAAATAACTTCAAGGTACATTTCACACAAGCACAAGCAATAAGTGGTTCCACTGGAGCAAGTGGAACATCAAGTATAGATACACAGGATGATACTAAAGCAATGTTTGATGTAACAGGCCTAACAAAAGTAGGAGATTATGCCGATGCAGTATACACAGTAAGAAATGATTCTAATGGAGTAGGAGCAGAGATTTCGTTATCAGTATCAAACTCAAACTCTGAATATTTCAAAGTAACAGAAACAATATTAGATAATAAGTTACAGGCTGGAGAAGAAACAACAGCAAAGGTAAGAGTAGAGATGATAAAAACACCAATAACAGATTCAGCTTCAACAAGCATAACAGCAACGCTAACAGCAAGTCCACTTGAAGATGCAGAGGCAACAGGAGGAAGTTCTGCATCAAAGATTGCAGGGGATCCTGAATCTTTCTCAACAGACTCATGGGCAACAATCCAAAAAGCAGTACAAAATAATAATACAAGTGCCTATAATGTAGGAGATACAAAGAGTGTTACAATAAATGGAAATAACTACATGGTAAGAATAGCAAATAAAACAACAGATCAAAACTGTGGTAACTCAGATTATTCACAAACAGCCTGTGGCTTTGTGGTAGAGTTTGCAGAAATAGTAGAAAAAAGAGCAATGAATTCAGCAGGAACAAATGTAGGAGGATGGCCTGCAACGGAATTATATACATATCTACAAGGAACATTCTATAATAGTTTACCAAGTGATTTACAAGCAGTAATAAAACCAACAAGAGTAATATCAGGACATGGATCAAATGATTCAACAAACTTTACATCAACAGATAATTTATATTTACTATCATCAGAAGAAGTATATGGAATAGATGATGGACAGTATCATTTCTATGATACAGCATATGGAACGTCACATCAATTAGAATATTATAGTAATAATGGAGTAACATACTCAACAAATAGTTGGAGTGGAAGAAATCTAGATAAAGCAATTAAACAATATAATAGTACAAATTATTATTGGTGGTTGCGTCCGGCCGATTCTAATAATGACCGCCGTTTCCGCAATATCGCTAATTATGGTGGTTTGGGCAACTTTGATGCTAATACTACTCGCGGCGTTTCCCCAGCTTTCCGAATCGGATAAACAAAACATGTGTTCGCATTTAGGAAGATATGAAATAATGAGTGAGGTATACACCAATACCGATAAAAAAGGTTTCTAAAGCGCGCTCCGGAACGATCGTTGCGGACAAGCAGAAACCATCCGACAGCAAATGACTAAGAATTAGTCATTTGAAAATAAAGAAATAAGAATACACCATGAACTTTCGGAAAAAAGTTCATGGTGTTAGTTTTGATAATAAGGAGAGATAAATGTCAGTACCTAAGTTTAAAAGATTACCAAGTGGTCTTGATTATGTAGACAATGCATATGAACTTCAAAAAGAAGTGATGATTCTTGCATCAAAGTTATCTGCAAGATGGGCAAGAATATACCAACAACCAATAGATGAATATGCTTGTAAACAAGCAGATTTTGTAAATATGGCATATAGTATAAATTGTCAGAATATTGAGGATTACATAACTAGAAGATGGTTACTAAAAATGTCTAGGGCATGTCTTCAGGCTCTTGAAAAGAGATTAATGGATGCAGTTAGAATATTATATATGAATCCTTCTAAGTGTTTCTCAAGAAGAAATGGCAAGAATTATACTACTAATGAAGCGACAAAAATGCTTGATGGAAGACTTGAAATATTAGGTACAATGTTTGATAAACAATATAGTCTCTTAAAAGGAGTTCTTGAATCAGATAATAAAAAATGTAAGAAAAAAGATTTTGATGAAATATCTGATAAAGAGATAATTAAAATATTGATTTCAAAATATTTTCAAATGATATTTGAATAATATTTTTGAAATAAGGAAAACTGATGAAAATTATGTTTTACCCGTTGGTTTGGCTTCGGTTTGGGTGCAGTGGTTGCGTCCGGCCAATTCTAATAATAACAACAATTTCCGCAATATCAATAATAATGGTAATTTGAACAACAATAATGCTAATAATACTAACGGCGTTTCCCCAGATTCCTGGATAATGTGCAGGACAAGTTAAATGAGTTGATGTTTTGTGATAACTCCTCAAACGCACTTCTAAAGGTGCGGATTGGTTTCTCCTTGAGGTTTTATATCTTGAAGAAGATCAATGATGACTTTGTTCGGACGCTTCTTGCATGGTTCAAAGTTTGAATGAGTTCTTTGAATTTCATGGACAAAGCTATGTAGCTGATTAAACATTCATTTTGCTATACATTGGTCAAAACTGAGACGATTCTTTTCGTCTCTTTTATTTTTGATAATTACTTATTATTATGTTATAATATGTATCAATTTTGGAGGAGTTATGGAAGTTTGTAATTATGTTATGTTATCAAAAATATTAAGTAGTAAATATAATTATTCTACTCAGTATATGGAAGAAGTTTTTTTGGATAAAAAAACTATTAAGTATTTGATAAATTGTAGATTCTTTTCTTCATTGTATAATAGCATTTTAAATTCAAAAAGTGAGAAGCTTAAAGAATATTATTTGAGTAGTGAATTTATTAATTATTTAAAAGATAATAATAAATTACATATTATTTATAATGAATGGTGCTTTGATGGAACTGATATAGATGTTGAATATCTTTTTGATGAAGAAAATCTTGATTATATTGGAAAGAAAGTTGCTTTAGAATATAAAAAACATAATATTTTTCATTGGGCTGGAGGAATTGGTCCATTCGATTCAAAATATAATTATTTTATTCATCTTGCTCTTAATAAATTAGATGAAGAACATTTTTATTGTTTATTAGATTATTATTTGACACATCCTGATTATTTACCTTTGTTTAGATATATAAGGAAATTTATTGGAGAGAAAAAGTATCATGAATATCTAGAATCAAGAAGAGATTTAATTACAAAAGTAATTGAAAATAGTGATAACGCTGATACATATTTAATAATAGAAAATAAATATCAAAGTAAGTTATTAAAGGATCAACTTAAGGGAAGAGAAAAAGCATTGATTAATTGTGATGTTTTAAGCTTTGAATATTCTGTTGGTCCTGTATATGATCCTCCTAAAGATAGAATTCTTCTTTCAGATGAAATATTAAATCATCCAAAATTTATTTGTAAATTTATAGACAATGATTCGGATGTTAGAAGTTTATTAAAATTAGTTACAGATGATGATGTTTACATTGATAGGGTTGTTAGAGAGGTTGAGAAATTAAAAAAGTATAAGAAAGAAATAATTAATAATCTTGGAGATACAAAAGAAGAATTTAAAAGTTATTTACAAATACTTGATCGTAGTTTGTTGAAAGATATTCCTGAATTTATAAATGATATGATTGATGTGATTTTTTATAATACTAGAATTGAAGAGGTATATGAGAAATATAAGAATGTTAATTTAGAAAAAATGAAATTAGATTTACTAAATAATATTATTAAACAATCTAGAGAAAGTATTGTGTCTGCTTTAACTAATCCATTTGAGAAGAAAATAGAATTACTTGATTATAAACTTGATGATAAGATAGTTAAAATTCCAACTATTATTTATGATGGTGATAATTATAATTTTTTAATTAGAAGAGTTAATTCTGGTAATTATTATTATAGTGAGTCATTCAAGAATTGCGAATCTAGTTATAGTATAATAAATGAAAAAAATAGATCTGTTTTTTATGGTGATAGTGGAGTCATTAGTGGTTTTATTACAGTTAATCCAGAGGATATAACTCAAATTAATTCTTTTGATGCGATATCTCAAAGTCAAAAAAGTGATAAGTACATTGATAGTTTAATGAAATATCCTGAATGGATAGATATTTTAGAATTGAATGAAAAATCTCTATATAATGACTCATATAATGAGATAAGAATTTTTGGAAAATATATTCCTAACTTCATAGTAAGTTATGATGAACCTAATGAAAAAAGCGTTAGATATTTAAGCGAACATGATTCAACACTTGTTAAGATACTTAGAAAAAGTTATCCTAATGCGATAGAGAAATTTGAAGATCCATATAAAGATTGGAAATAATGTTTAAATGACAAGTTCTATTTTTAGAATCTTGTCTTTATTTTGTATTAAGATGTGTTATAATTATCTAGAATAGGAGATATGTTTATGGCGATTAGTAGAAAAGAAATTAAATTAATGGATGAGTATTTTAGAGTATTAAATTATTTAAGTGTTGCACAGTTATATTTACTTGATAATCCACTTCTTAGAAGACCTTTAGAAATTACGGATATTAAACCTAATGTAGTCGGACACTTTGGTACTGCACCAGGACAAAATTTTATTTATTTACATTTAAATAGAATTATAAGAAATAATAAATTAAAGATGATTTATATATCTGGACCTGGTCATGGTGGACAAGCAATGGTTGCGAATAATTATTTAGAAGGGGTTTATTCTAAATTTTATCCACAAATTACAGAAGATCTTGATGGTCTTAAGAGGCTTTGTAAACAGTTTAGTTTTCCTGGTGGAATATCTTCTCATGTTGCACCTGAAACTCCTGGTTCTATTCATGAGGGTGGGGAACTAGGTTATAGTCTTGCTCATGCAGCAGGAGCTGTACTTGATAACAAGGATTTGATTGCTGCTTGTGTTGTTGGTGATGGGGAAGCTGAAACAGGACCCCTTGCAACAAGTTGGCATATTAATAAATTTTTAAATAGAAAAAATGATGGTGTAGTTTTGCCAATTCTTCATAGAAATGGATATAAAATATCTAATCCAACAGTATTTGGTAGAATGAGTAATGATGAGTTAGAGGATTTCTTTTATGGGTATGGTTGGAAACCTTACTTTGTATCTGGAAGTAATTCAATTAAACTTCATGAAGATATGGCAAAAGTAATGGATAAAGTTATTAAAGATATTAAAAAGATAAAGAGTAGTGGTAAGGGTAATTATCCAATGATAGTTTTAACAACACCTAAAGGATGGACTGGTCCTAAGAGCTATGGCAACAATAAAATTGAAGGTAGTTTTAGGGCTCATCAAGTGCCAATTCCAATTACTAGAAATAACCCTGAAAATTTAAAATTAATAGAAAAATGGTTAAAAAGTTATAAAATAGATGATTGTTTTGATGAAAAGGGAAAATTAGTAAAAAGATTAAAAGACTTATGTCCTCCTATGTCTTTATGTATGGGGAACTCTAGTTTCGCTAACGGAGGATTACTACTTAAAGAATTAGAAGTTCCTAATTGGGAAGATTATTGTATTGATATAAAGCATCCTGGAAGTATTATAGATCAAGATACTATGGAACTTGGAAAATTTGTTAGAGATATCTTTAAACTGAATAATAAAAATTCTAATTTTAGAATATTTGGTCCAGATGAAGCACTTTCTAATAGACTTAATCATATTTTTGAATATGAAAAGAGAACTTGGAATTATAAGTTGTTATCTAGTGATGAATTTTTATCTCCTACTGGAAGGGTAATGGATTCTTATTTATCTGAACATTTATGTGAAGGAATGTTAGAAGGATATTTATTAACTGGAAGACATGGATTTATTCATAGTTATGAAGCTTTTATTAGAATTGTTGATTCTATGGCTAGTCAACATGCAAAGTGGTTAAAGGTATGTAATCAAATACCTTGGAGAGTGCCAATTGCATCTTTAAATTTCTTACTTGTATCACATGTATTCCAACAAGATCATAATGGATATACACATCAGGATCCAGGATTTTTAAATCATTTAGTTACTAAAAAAGCTGATGTCGTTAGAATGTATCTACCTCCTGATACAAATTGTTTACTTTCATGTTTTGATCACTGTATTAGAAGTAAAAACTATGTTAATGTAATTGTAGCTTCTAAACATCCAAGACCACAGTGGCTGACAAAAGCTCAAGCAAAAAGACATTGTACAAAAGGATTGGGTATATGGGATTTTGCGTCTAATGATGAGGGAAATCCTGATGTTGTTCTTGCATGTGCAGGAGAGACACCAACACTTGAAGTAATGGCTGCAGTTGATATTTTAAGACAGAGTGTTAAAGGTATTAGAATTAGAGTGGTTAATGTTGTTGATTTAATGAAATTACAATCTCCTGATACTCATCCTCATGGTATGAGTGATTTAGAGTATGATGAAATATTCACAAAAAATAAACCAATTATCTTTAATTTCCATGGATATCCATCTTTAATACATCAATTAACATATAAGAGAACAAATAGAAATTTACATGTACATGGATATAAAGAAGAAGGAACAATTACAACAACATTTGATATTAGAGTTCAAAATGAAATAGATAGATTCCATTTAGTAATTGCAGTTTTAAGAGAAATACCGAGATATGCAAAATCTAGTAAAGTATTAGTTGATTGGTGTTATGAAATGTTAGATAAACATAAACAATATATTTCTGAATATGGAGAAGATATGCCATATATTAGAGATTGGAAATGGAACCTAAAATAATTTATAAATATTATTATATAGTTTAATTCCCGTTTTGTCGGGAATTTTTATGTGTTATAATAATTATTAATTATTTTGTTAAAATGTTAATCAGTGTGATATATTAGTTATGTATGAGAGTAGGAGGTAATAAAATTGAAAAAGGAAAAAATTGCAGTTTTAATACCATGCTACAATGAAAGTAAAACTGTTGAAAAAGTGGTAACAGATTACAAAAAAGCTTTACCTGAAGCTGATATCTATGTGTATGATAACAATTCAAAAGATAATACTGATAAACTTGCAAAAAAAGCAGGAGCAATAGTTAGATATGAATATAGGCAAGGTAAAGGTAATGTAATAAGAAGAATGTTTAAAGAGATTGATGCTGATTGTTATCTTATGGTGGATGGTGATGATACATATCCAGCATCTTCAGCTAGAGAAATGTGTAACTATGTATTAAATAATAAAGTTGATATGGTAATAGGAGATAGATTATCTAGTACATATTTTAAAGAAAATAAAAGACTTTTCCATAATTTTGGTAATAAATTAGTTAGAGGATTAATAAATGCTTTATTTAAAAGTGATGTTAGAGATATAATGACTGGATATAGAGCATTCAGCTATGATTTTGTAAAAACATTTCCAGTTTTATCAAGAGGATTTGAAATTGAGACAGAGATGACAATACATGCATTAGATAAAAATTTTCTATTAAAAGAAATACCTATTGAATATAGAAATCGACCAGTTGGAAGTGTATCAAAATTAAATACATATAGTGATGGTTTTAAAGTATTAAAAACAATTGCTAGATTATTTAAAGAATACAAACCTATGATTTTCTTTGGATTGTTGAGTATACTATTTTTAATAATTTCAGTAGTATTTGCGACTCCGGTATTCATTGAATATTTTAAGACAGGTTTGGTACCAAGATATCCTACATTAATATTTTCTGGATTTATGTTAATGGTAAGTATATTAATGTTTGTATGCGGTTTAATACTTGAAGTCGTAGTAAAAAAACATAGACAATTATTTGAATTGATATATATAAATATAAAAAAGTCTAGCGAAAAAAGGTGAAAATATGAAAAAATTTGTACCAAATAAATACATAGTATATTTATATTTTATAGTTCCATTACTTATAAATGCTGTTTTAAATTACTCTTCTAATGAAGATATTTGGTATGTTATGAGATATGGTAAAGTAATATTAGAAAATGGCTTTATACATTCAGATGTTTTATCAATACATAGTGGATTACATATTGTAATTCAACAGTCATTTTCTAATGTATTGTTTTATGTGATATATAAATATTTAGGAGATTTTGGTTTCTTCCTATTATGTGAATTAATGATTGGATTATATTTATTTATAATATACAAAATTTGTATGTTTTTAAGTAAAAAAAATATTTTATTATCAGTATTAATTCCAACTATAACATGTATATTATTAGAAAGTTCTTTTATTACACCAAGACCTCAAATATTTACTTTTTTTAATGTACTTTTAATAATGTATATAATGGAAAGATTTTATAAAAACAATAAAACAAAATTAATTTACTTTCTTCCTTTAATATCATTATTTCAAATAAATTTTCATGGAGCTTTATGGTATTTTATTTTCTTATTTATATTGCCTTTTGTTGCGCAAATGATTATAGAAAAGAATAAGAATGTATTAAAAATATTAATGATTATGATTGTAATGTTTTTAGTAGGATTTATTAATCCATATACATATGAGAATGTTTTTTTTCCATTTAATACATATGATTCAATAATAAATAAATATGTAGCAGAGTTATTTCCTATAAATTTAAATCCAAGTATGAATTCAGTTTTTGTTCATTCATTATTCTTTTTTATATTATTTCTAATTATAATTTTAATATATATATTTTATAAAAAAGGTAAATTAGAATTAAGGCATTTATTATTGTTTTTAGGAACATCAGTTCTTGCATTTATAAATATAAGGTCAATACCATTCTTTATGTTAGGATCTATTCCTCCATTATCTAGTTATTTAAAATCAATGAAATTAAACTTAAAGAATGAATATGTAGATACTAAAAAAACTTGGATTATCTTATTAGTTCTTATTTTTATTGTTGCGTTGATAAATCCTAATAGATTAGAATCAGGGGTAAAAAAGGGAGGAGACTTTCTAAGTAAATATTATTCTAAAGATATAGTTGTATATACTAATTTTGATTATGGTTCATATATTGAATATTTGGGATTTCATTCTTATTTTGATACACGTGCGGAAGTATTTACAAAAAAAGCAAATAGAAAGAAAGAAATATTTAGAGAAGCAATGAGTATAGAATATTTATGTACTGACTATAAAGAATTTATTGAAAGATATAAATTTACACATTTAATTGTGTATAAAAAGTCTTGTTTATATAAAAATTTGAAACAAGATAAAACTAAAGTTATATTTAATGAAAAAGAATATGCAATATTTGAAATAGATAGGAAATAATAGATTATTGTATTTTTATGTATAGTTTTGAACTATTATTAATTAATATTTATTGAATTATTTTAAGATTTAAACATATTTATATTTAATAATATTTATGTTATTATATGATTGAGGTGATTTTATGAGTACGAGAAGAAGTAAAACTTTACCAATAATTATTACTTTAATATTTATTGTAATTATTATTTATTTGTTTATGAACTTAAAACAATCTAAGGTTTCATGTCAGAAGAGTAAAACATATGATGGAGGAATAACTGTTAAAGAAGTTGTTGAAACAACTACTGATAGTAAAAAAATAAATAGTATGAAAATAACTAAAACTATTTATTTTGCAGATAGATATAAGAATAATATTGATTCAATAGGTGAAATTAAGAATGCTATTGAGGATACTTTAGAATATTTGGGGAAAAAAGTTACTTATAATGTTATGGATGATAGAATTATTATTGAAATAAATGTTTCTAGAGATGAATTGGTTTTATTAGATAATATTAATTTTGTTGATAATGGTGGTAAGATTGAAGTAATAATTGATACTAATACTAAGAGTAGTTCTGTTATTGCCTTAGCAGTAGGTGATAATTATACTGATGGTGAGCTTATGAAGAGACTAAAAAATAGAGGATATACTTGTAAGTAATATGGATTATGATATTGATTGTTTGGTTTCTAATTTAGATTTTCATTCTAATAAGTTAAACACTGTTGGAAATAATTTGATGCTTACAAATAAAGAAATAGAGATTCTTGATAGATATAAAATTAATTATTTAAAATGCAATAGTCTAAAAGAAATATTATTTGAAGTTGAAGAAATACTTAATGATATGGATATTGTTGATGAAGAGTTGGATCAAATATCACAAAGTATATCAGAAAGAGATTATTATCAAAACACTAATAAATAGTTGGTGTTTTTTTGGAGGTAAATATGGAAGAATATTTAGATTTTGCAATTGATATTGCGAAATATGCCGGAAAAGAAATTAAAAATAATTTTAGTTCTACTAAAAATATTATTTTTAAGAGTGATAGAACTCCAGTGACTGAAATTGATAAAAAAATTAATCATTATTTGATTGAAAAAGTTAATGAAAAATATCCTGATCATTCTGTTATTGGGGAAGAGGAGATTAGTTCTAATACATCAAATTATATTTGGGTATGTGATCCAGTTGATGGAACTGGTATGTTTACTAATTTCGTCCCAGTATGTGTTTTTTCTCTTGCGTTGGTTGTAGATGGAGAGGTTCAAGTTGGTGTTGTATATGATCCATTTTTAGATAAAATGTACACTGCTATTAAGGGAAAAGGTGCTTACTGCAATGATGGAAGAATACATGTTAATGATAAGCATGTTGGTGATTTAGGATATAGAGTTAATTATGAAATGTGGAATAATGCTAAATTTGATACAATGGAGATTGTTCATGATATGCTTCCTAAAGTTAGAATATCTAATATAGGAAGTGTTGCAAGAAGTTGTGTTGCAATAGCAAGTGGAGACTTTAGTTGTGATTTATTCCCAGGATTTGATCATGGAAATTGTGATATGGCAGCATCTGCTTTAATCGTAGAAGAAGCAGGAGGGAAAGTAACTGATTTTTATGGAAATATTCAAAAATATGATAAAGCAATAAATGGAGCAATTATAACAAATGGTGTATCTCATGATGAAGTCCTTGAATATGTAAAAAAGTATGTTAAATAAAGTAACTAAACTAGAAGTTGAGTAATTCAACTTCTATTTTATTTGAAAAGTTACTGTTAATTATATATAATTAGTTTGGTGATTAAAATGATTTACTTAGATTATAGTGCTACTACTCCAGTTGATGATGAAGTTATAGATACTTATAGTAGAGTATGTAGAGAATTTATTGGCAATCCTAATTCATTACATAAACTTGGATTAGAGTCAAAAAAACTAATTGATGCTTCTACTAATCAAATTGCTAAGATATTAAAAATTAAACCTAATGAAATTATTTATACAAGTGGAGCAAGTGAAGCTAATAATATGGCTATTAAGGGAATTGCTTCTAAGTATAGTAATAGAGGAAAACATATTATTACTACAGAATTAGAGCATTCTTCAATTATTGCCCCTCTAAATTATTTACAAAGTAAGGGGTATGAAGTAGATTTTGTAAAACTTGATCAAAATGGATTGGTTGATTTAGATGATTTATCAAGTTTAATTAGAGATGATACTCTTCTTGTAACTATTGCTTCGGTAAATAGCGAAGTAGGAGTTAAACAAGATTTAAAAAAGATTAGAGAAATAATAAATAAAAATCCTAAAACTATTTTTCATAGTGATGTAACTCAGAGTATTGGAAAAGAAAAAATTGATTTAAGTGTTCTTGACTTAGCATCTATGTCATGTCAAAAATTTTTCGGAATGAAGGGGTGTGGAGCTCTATATAAAAGAGATGGTTTAATAATTGATCCTTTAATTCATGGTGGTAAATCTACTACTATATTTAGAAGTGGAACTCCAGCTACTCCTTTAATTGCATCTTTTGCGAAAGCATTAAGGCTTGTATATGAGGATTTTGAAAAGAAGGATAAATATGTGCGTGAACTTAATAATTATTTTATTGATAAATTATCTAATTTAGATGTTTCTATTAATAGTAATAAGCATTGTATTCCACAAATTGTTAATTTAAGTATAAAAGGTATAAAGCCCGAGACAATGCAACATGCATTAGAAGAATATGAAATATATATTTCAACTCAAACTGCATGTTCAACAGGAAATTACTCAAGAGCAGTGTATGCAGTTACACATAGTAAGGAAAAAGCAAGTCATAGTATAAGAGTTAGTTTATCTTATAAGACAACGTATGAAGAAATAGATGATTTTGTAGACGCTTTTTCTAGGTTGATTATTGATTTAAATATAAGAGGTGAATAAATGAGAGTTATTAAAATAGGTGCTATATGGTGTGGTGGATGTCTCATTATGAATAAAGTTTGGAATAAATTAATTAAAAATTATTCATTTGATTACACTGAGCTTGATTTAGATATGGATGAAGATGAAGTTAAGAATTATAATCCAGGAGACAAATTACCTATATTTATAGTTTTTGATGGAAATAAGGAAGTTGAAAGATTTATTGGAGAATTTAGTTATGATGATTTAGAAAAGAAGTTAAAGGATGTTGGTGTTTTAAATGAAGAAAATAATTAGTTATTTGGTTGTTATACTTTTTCTATTAATGATGCCATTTAGCGTATTAGCAAAAGATAAGGAAGTTACTTTATATTTGTTTCATGGAGATGGATGTCCTCACTGTAAGGAAGAAATGGAGTACTTAAAGACTATAGAAAAAAAATATAAAGATTTAAAAATTGTAAAATATGAAGTTTGGTATGATAAAGAAAATAGTGAATTATTAAAGAAAGTTCAAGATACTTTTAAAATAACTACAAAGGGTGTTCCAACTAATGTGATTGGAAGTACTGTAATTACAGGATTTGGATCATCTACTGGTAAAACTATTGAAAGAGCAGTTGAATATTATCAAGAGAATGATTATGAAGATATTGTTTCACAAGTAAAAGATGGTTCATATGATGGAGAAATAGTTGATAATTTTTCAAAAAATGAAAAAAAATCTGATGAAGAGTTAAGTTTAAATACTAAAATATTTGGAAAAGTTAATTTAAAGAGAATGTCTCTAATTACTGCAGCAGCATTAATTGGATTGATTGATGGATTTAATCCTTGTGCTATGTGGATATTGTTATTTTTAATAAGTGTACTTATTGGTATGAAAGATAGAAAGAGAATGTGGGCTTTAGGACTTAGTTTTTTAATTACTTCAGCTTTAGTTTATATGGTGATAATGCTTTCTTGGATAAGTATAGCTGTAAAAATGACATCAATTATTTGGATTAGAAATATTATTGCGATAATTGCTTTAATAGGTGGTATTCTTAATTTAAGAAGCTTTTATAAGGAAAGAAAAGAAAGTGGTTGTGAAGTAGTAGATGATAAGAAAAGAAAAAAGATTTTTTCTAAAATAAAAAAGTTTACTCATGAAAAGAATTTTTTTCTTGCTTTAATAGGTGTAATTGGACTTGCAATTTCTGTTAATCTAGTTGAACTTGCTTGTTCTGCTGGACTTCCAATAGTTTTTTCAGAATTATTAGTATTGAATAAAACAAGTGAATTTATGAAATTTATGTATACTCTTGTTTATATATTCTTTTTCTTAATTGATGATTTAATTGTATTTTTTATCGCAATGTTTACAATGAAGGTTACTGGTATATCTACTAAGTATAATAAATTTTCTCATCTATTGGGTGGAATAATTATGATTATAATAGGAGTATTATTAATATTTAAACCAGGATGGTTGATGTTTAATTTTAAATAAGTAATAAAGACAAATATTTTAAATGATTTTTGTCTTTTTTTTTCAACATTTAATCTTTATGGTTTACTTATTATATAAAAAAATGTATAATATATTTTAGGATAGAGGGATTATTACTATGGAGAAAAAAAATATTATTATAAAAAATAATGATGGAACTTCTCTTGAAGTTGAACTTATTACTTATTTGTTTAGTGATGATGGACAAAGTAATTACGTTGTTTATTCTAAAGGTGAAATAACTGGCGCTGAAAAAGATGAAGTTATTTATGTATCTAAGATAATTAATGATGGTTCCCAACTTGTTATAGAAGAAATAATTGATGATGCTGAATGGGCTAATGTTCAGACATTATTAAAAAGAATTGCTAATGCTTAATATAGGTGGTGAGTCGATATGTATTCGGAATATGTTTTTGATGAAAAAAAGTCTGAAATTGCTTTAAATAAAATAAAAGCTATTATATTTGATATTGTTAATGCAGAAGAGTGTAAGTTATCTGATATTATGAAAAAGGTTGCTGAAGCAGAAGACTCAGATATTAAAAATAAACTTATTGATTTGTGTAATCAACATAAAAATAATATATTTGGATTATTTGAAGTTTTTAATGTATTAAATGATTTAATGCAAAAAATAGATAATTTTTCAAAAGATATAAGAGAACTTGAAAATGAAAGTGTTGCTGAAATTGTTTCAAACTATATTGACCAGCAAAATAATGAAAAGGCTAAACAAAATATATCAGAAGAAGAAAAAAGCGTTGGGCAAAAAAAAGAAGAGACTGATTCCCAAAATATGGATAATCAAGCAGAAGAAAATGTAAATCAAGTTATTGTTGATAATAATGTTGAACAGGCTGATTTGAATGAACAAAGTCAGGATCAAAGTGAGTTAAATACTGATCAACAAAATTTAGATAATAAAGCAGAAGAAAATGTAAATCAAGTTATTGTTGATAAAAATGATGAACAGGCTGATTTGAATGAACAAAGTCAGGATCAAAGTGAGTTGAATACTGATCAACAAAATTTAGATAATAAAGTTGAAGAAAATGTAAATCAAGTTAGTTCCGAGAAAAATGATAATGAAGAAATCAAACCTAGTGTAGAAAGCGAAGAAGCTGTTCATGAAATTGTTCCAAATGACCCTGTTGCTACTAATGATGGACAAATATTTAGTCAGGATATGATGGAAAAGGATAATGATAGTGTTGTACAAGAGAAAATTGTAGATATTTTCTCACAAAATAAAGATAATGAAACTACACAAAATAATACTGAATCTGTTCCTATGATAATAGATGATAATCTTAATAAAGATAATGAAGATATTCAGGATGCAAATCTAATTAGTGAAAAAAATGATAGTTCTGATGGTGAAATAGCAAGTGATAATTTGTTAGAAAATCAAGATGTGTCAAATGTTGAAAAACCTGTAATTGACGTAATAAGTGTAGAAAATGTGTCTGGAGATTCAAATCATAATAATGAAAATTCTGTAATAAATGATTCTACTGATGTTGTTTCGAATGCTGAAGCTACATTAAATTCTGAATCAGAAGAAAAGATTGATACTAAAGAAGAAAATGTTGTTAGTGATGTTCAATCTGATACTTCATCAAATGTTGGAGAAATTGGAACAAGTATTCCTGTTATTTCTGAGTCAAATGGAGATGATATAGATAATAATTATGTTTTTGAAAAAAAAGATAGTAATGAACCAAAAGCAATTTTAACTACGGCAAATCAAGTTTCTAAACTAAGAAATTCAAGAAGTAATAATGAATCTATATTGACTGCTAAACAATTTTTTAAACTTGAAAAAAAAGAAGATAATAAAGACTTGGAAACTAATAATATGATTTTTCCAGAGGCTGTTGTAAGTGATGAAGTCAGTAATGATGAAGTTGTTTCATCTGAAAATAATCAAGAAATGAGTAAAGAAAAACAAATGGAAATGATGATGAAACAAATAACAGATTTTTATAAAGAAGGAAAAGTTGATGAAGCACAAGCTTTGTCTGATAAAGTTAGCGAATTAAATCGAGAAATTCAACAAAAACAAAAAACTTTAGCAGCATGAAAAACAATAATAAAATGATAGTTTTATAACTATCATTTATTTATCATTGAAAGGGGAATTAATGTGTCTAAAAATATTAAAAAAAATAATAAGATGATATATTATGCGAAGATACTTATTGCCATTTCAATCGCAATTTTAGTTTATGGATTTGTATTAGATATTAATAATAATGTAAGGTTAATTGATCCTGAAAAAAATGTCAAAGTAATAAACAATGATAATGGTAATTATACTAGTATTGATACTAATAATGATGAGATTACTAGAAATAACGATGATCCCCCTATAAATAGCAATATAAGTGAATCTCAGCCTCATGTTGTTGAGAACTCTGATGTTAATAATAATGGGAATAATATATTAAGAGATAAAATTGAAAAAAAATATAATATAGAAGTTAGATATGGCCCTGAAACAGATGGATATATTGTTGGTGGATTATCTACAGTACCAATTAATGATGAAAGTACAATTTCTTTGGCTCTTAATAATTTAGATAATGTACTAAGTTTATATCCTTATGGATTATTTGAAGAGATAAAAAATGGAGGAATACCTTTAACTATTTATTTAATAAATAATTATTCGGATGAAAGTGTTACAGGGGCAACTGATTCAAATTTTTCTTTTGCAAATATATCTATTGCGGTTGTTTATCCCCTTGAAGAATCTTTTTATCATGAATCATATCATTATATAGAGAGATATATTTTAAAAAAGGGTTTAACATTTAATACTGAATTATGGAATGGCTTTAATCCTGTTGATTTTCAATATGGAAATATTAATAATAATTATTCATATAAAAGCACTTTTTCGGAAGATTCTTATTTTGTAAATGGATATGCACAAGTTGCTCCAGAGGAAGACAGAGCTTCGACTTTTGAATATATGATGGCTTCAACAAAAGCAAGTTGTTTAAATAATGATAAACCTGTATGGAAAAAAGCAAGAATAATGAGTAATACTATTGATGCAGCGCTTAATACTGTTAGTCCTAATAATACAGAATATTGGGAAAGATTTTTATAGGTGATAATATGAGAGAAATAATTATAAATGATAATAATTTAAGTGATGATGATATATCTGAGGTTGTCACAAGAGTAAAAGGGCTGATGATTAATTCTAAGGGTAAGATATTATTAGCTCATAATAATAATACATATCAATTTCCAGGGGGTCATTTAGAAGATGATGAAGATATAGATAAATGTATAGTAAGAGAAATAAAAGAGGAAACAGGAATTGACGTAAGTATTAGTGAGGAACCTTTTTTATGTATAAAAACTTATGATAATAATTATTTTAATTCTGGAAGAAAAGTTTTAAGTGTTATCTATTATTATAGGTTTTTTACTGACTCTCTTCCTAATTTTAATGAAACGCATTATGATGAATTGGAACTTGCAACAGAATTTAATTTATTTTATGTAGTATTTGCTGATTTGGAGAATTTCTTGAAAAAGAATATCTCTGATGGTATGATAGATACATCAATAGGTAGAGAAATGCTTTATGTTGTTGATGTTTATCATGAATTGTTTGGAGGTTTTTAAATGAAAATATTGGTAACTGGTGGATTAGGTTTTATTGGAAGTCATGCCGTTGTTGAATTACTTAATGATAATTATGAAGTTGTTGTTATTGATAACTTATCTAACTCTAGTTTAGATGTAATTGAAAAGATAGAACAAATCACTGGAAAAAAATTTGATTTTTATAAAAAAGATGTTTGTGATTTAGATGCACTTGAAGAGATATTTACTAATCATAAAATAGATGCAGTTATTCATTTTGCAGGATATAAGGCTGTTGGTGAATCAGTTAGAGAGCCAATTATGTACTATGAGAATAATTTAGTTTCTACTCTTCACTTATGTAAAAAAATGATTGAACATGATTGTATGAAAATAATATTTTCATCTTCTGCTACTGTATATGGTGATCCTGAGGTATTACCTATAACTGAAGATTGTAAAGTTGGAGGAACTACTAATCCTTATGGTACAACAAAATTAATGATAGAAAGAATTTTAAAAGATATTAATATTTCTAATCCAAAATTTACTGCAGTGATTCTTAGATATTTTAATCCTATTGGAGCTCATAAAACTGGTTTAATAGGAGAAAAACCTAATGGTATTCCTAATAATTTAATGCCATATATTGTTAGAGTTGCAAGTGGTGAACTTAAAGAATTAAGTGTGTTTGGTAATGATTATGATACACATGATGGAACAGGTGTTAGAGACTATATTCATGTAGTTGATTTAGCAAAAGGACATATAAAAGCAATAGAAAAAGCTATAAAAGATGAAGGTGTCTTCTATTATAATTTAGGTACCGGAGTAGGATATAGCGTCTTAGATTTAGTTAAGAACTTTGAGAAAGTTAATAATGTTAAAGTTCCATATAAGATTGTTGATAGAAGAGCAGGAGATATTGCAAGTTGTTATGCAGATCCAACAAAAGCTTTAAAAGAACTTGGCTGGAAAGCCGAATTGGGTCTTGAAGATATGATGAAGGATTCATACAATTTTATATTAAAACAAAATAAGTAAACTTCAATTTGTTTAATTGAAGTTTTTTCTTGAAATAATTGTTGTTTTAAAATTAAATATACTGTATAATATATGTCGTTGGAGGAATTAATATGGCAAAGAAAAGTGAAAAAGAAAATAAAAATAAAAATATTCATGAAGTTGAAGTTAAAATAGAAGGAAAAACATGGACTGATGCAATTGATAAGATTTTTATAAAGAAACAAAAAACTGCAAAAGTTGATGGATTTAGAAAAGGAAAAGTTCCAAGACATGTCTATGAGAAGAAATTTGGAAAAGAATCATTATTTTTTGAAGCAGCTGATTTAGTTATTCAAGATGCATATGTTAAGGCAATGGATGATTCTAAACTTACTCCAGTTGTTCGTCCAGATGTTAATCTTAAAAATATTTCTGAAGATGGAGTAGAATTTGTATTTAAAATAATTACTAAACCAGAAGTTACATTAAAGAAATATAAAGGTTTAGGAGTTAAACCTACTAAGGTTAAAGTTAGTAAAGAAGAAATTGATCATGAATTAGGACATTTATTAGAAAGATATACTGAACTTGTTGTTAAGGATGGTAAAGTTGCTAATGGTGATATCGCTATAATTGATTTTGAAGGATTTAAAGACGGAGTTGCATTTGATGGTGGAAAAGGAGAAAATTACTCTCTTGAAATTGGATCAAACTCATTTATTCCAGGATTTGAGGAACAAATTATTGGAATGAAAGTTGGAGAAGAAAAAGATTTAAATCTTACATTCCCAGAAGATTATGGTGCAAAAGATTTAGCTGGAGCTAAAGTTGTTTTCAAAGTTAAAGTAAATGAAATTAAAGAAAAGAAAACAAGAGAATTAGATGAAGATTTCTTTGAAGATTTAGGAATTGAAGGCGTTGATTCAGAAGAAAAATTAAGAGATCATATTAAGTCATCTATTTCTGCACAAAAAGAAGTAGAAAATGAAAATAAATATGTTGATGAATTATTAGAAGCTGTTGGAAAGAATGTTGAAGTTGATATTCCTGAAGAAATGGTAAATGAAGAAGTTGACCGTTTAATCGGAAGATTTGAAGAACAAATGAAGATGCAAGGAATTTCATTAGATTTATATTATCAATTTACTAATTCTGATGAAAAAGCGTTAAGAGATCAAATGGAAAAAGAAGCATTCAATAACGTTTTATACAGATTAATGTTAGAAGAAATTATGAAAGAAGAAAAAATTGAAGTAACTGACAAAGAAGCTGAAGAAGAAGCAGAAAAATTAGCAGAAAAATATCAAATGAAGAAAGATGAATTCTTAAAGCAATTTGGCGGATTAGATTTAGTTAAATACGATTTAGAAGTTAGAAAAACAGTTGATTTATTGAAAGAATTAAATAAATAAATATACAAGAAAGTAGCAAATGCTACTTTTTTGTTATAATTTTTTTTTATATTACTTTTACTTGTTAAAAAAGTGTAAAAAAAAGAGATTATTTCTTGAAAAATAATCTTTTTATTATATAATAGTAAGCAGTGTTAAAAATTTGGAGGTGAAGTATCGTTGAAGAAATTATTGGTGTTAGTTGTTAATGATATGGTAATCTTTCCAAATAATGAAGTAAGAATAGAATATGATAATAATTATGATAAACAAATGGTTGATATTGTAAATCAAATAGATGATAATTTAATGATTATTGTTAATCCTATTGATGATGGTGAGATTAATGTTACTTCTTTTCCAAAATATGGTGTTTTAGGAAGACTAAAATTAAAGATGAATGTTCCAAATGGAAAAACAAGAATTGTTATTGAAGGACTTGATAGAATTGAGATATCTTCTTTAGTAGAAGATGGATATCATTTTAGAGCGGATTATAAAGAAATTGAAGAATATCCTGAAACTAAAGAAGAAAAAAATTATTTTAATATTGTTGTTAAATCTCTTGAAAATTATGTTACTAAAGTACCTTATATGAGTAATGCTATTATGAGTCAATTAAACGATATTGATAATCTTAATGATTTATGTGATTTGGTTGTTAGTTTTTTACCAATTAAGTATGAAGATAAGAAAAAATATATTACAACTATTGATCCAATTGAAAGAGCAAAATATCTAATTAAAGATATGAATAGAGATTTAAAATTTATTGAATTAGAACAAAAAATAGAAAATGAAGTTGAAAGAGAGTTAGATAAAACTCAAAAAGAGTATTTTTTACGTGAAAAAATTAAATTAATGCAGAAAGAAATTGGAGAAGGTAATAATAAAGATACAGAATATGAAAGGCTATCAAAGAAAATCTCTAAATTAAAATGTAATAAAAAAGTTAAAGATAAAATTAAAAGAGAACTAGAAAGATTTGATAGTTTAAATAGTAATTCTCCAGAACTTGGTATCGTTAGGGAATATTTAGAATGGATGATTAACCTACCATGGAATAATTATACAAAGGATACAGATGATTTAACTAAAGTAAAGAATATACTTGACTCTAGTCATTATGCATTAGATGATGTAAAAGACAGAATTTTAGAATATCTTGCAGTTAAACAAAATACTAATAATTTGAGGAGTCCAATTCTTTGTTTAGTAGGTCCTCCTGGTGTTGGTAAAACTTCACTTGCTTTATCAATAGCTAAAAGTTTAAATAGAAAATCTGCTAAGATAAGTGTTGGTGGAATAAATGATGAAGCTGAAATTGTCGGTCATAGAAGAACATATATTGGTGCAAATCCGGGAAGAATTATCCAAGGTATAAGAAAAGCTGGTACAACTAATCCTGTATTTATAATTGATGAGATTGATAAAATGACCAAAGATATAAAAGGAGATCCTGCAAGTAGTTTACTTGAAGTATTAGATCCAGAACAAAATAGTAAATTTTCTGATCATTATATTGAAGAAGAATTTGATTTAAGTAAGGTAATGTTTATTGCAACAGCTAATTATGTTGAACAAATTCCGTATGAACTTAGAGATAGATTAGAAATAATTAATATTTCTTCCTATACAGAATATGAAAAACTAGATATTGCAAAGAATCATTTGATTCCTAAGCAATTAGAAGAACATGGCTTGACAACTTTACAAGTACAAATAAGTGATGAAGCTATTATGACTTTAATTAGAAACTATACAAAAGAAGCTGGTGTTCGTGAATTAGAGAGAATGATTGCTACTTTATTTAGAAAGATTGTTAAGAAAATTTTGTTAAATAATGATATGGTTTTTTACAATGTTGATGAAGATGCAATTGAAGAATTTTTAGGTAAGAAAAAATACTATTATATTGAAAATGATAAGGAAGATGAGATTGGTGTAGTTAATGGAATGGCTTATACAGTCTTTGGAGGAGATATTCTTCCTATTGAAGCAACATTGTTTAAAGGAAAGGGTAATTTGATATTAACAGGATCTTTAGGTGATGTAATGCAGGAATCTTGTCATATTGCTTTAGATTATGTTAAAGCTAATGCAAAGGCTTTTAAAATAGATGGAAAAGTACTTGAAGAAAATGACATACATATTCATGTACCTGAGGGTGCAGTTAATAAAGATGGTCCATCAGCTGGAGTAACAATAACTACTACTTTGATTAGTTTATTAAAAAAGAAATGTGTAAAGAAAGATATTGCTATGACAGGAGAAATTACTCTTAGAGGTAGAGTTCTTGGTATTGGTGGACTAAAAGAAAAGGTAATTGGCGCTCATAGAGCAAATATTAAGAGGGTTTTTATTCCTAAAGAAAATGAAAAAGATTTAGATGAAATTCCAAAAGAAATTAGAAACGATATTAAATTCTATGTAGTAAAAAATTATAAAGATATTTATAAAAAATTATTTTAAGTAAGGGGATATTTATGGGTGAAGAATTACTTGATGATTTATCTTTATTGATATTTAAGAATCAGTTGTTATGTGGATCTATTGAAGAATTAAAAAAATTCTACACTGATGAAAAGTGTTATTTAAGTTTTCTTGATACAATTGCGCTTGTTAGTCAAAGAGAACCAGCTTTTTTCCTTTTATCTACAGAGTTAAAAAATAGAATCCTTCAAATTGTTGATATATATAGATTTTCTGGAAAGAAAGAAATATCAGATTATGTTAATGAAATTGTAGTATATTTAAATAGTATTTATAATATTCCAAAAGAAATGTCTGATTTAATGATTCAAAGTTATATACAATTTCATGAAGAATTAAGAGATACAAAATTTGATAATATATCAGACTTTTTAATGGCTTTATCATATGATGCTGTACTAATTTCTGCATTAGATGATAACAATATGGATTTATTAAAAGGATATGACTTAAATATGTCTTCTTTTAACTATTTGATGTCTACATGTCCTGAATTTTTTGATAATAAAGATATAAGAAATAGAGTTATGAATATTCTAAATAATGAAGATGTTAATTCTAAACCGTTTAGTAAAAAGAAAAAATATATTAAAGCAATGAAAAAAAGGTTTAATGATATTGCGAAAAAAGAAGAATAATTCTTCTTTTTTTTTCATATTCTCTTTTAGGAGGATATATATGAATAAAAAAATAAATATTGAGAAAACAATTGATTTTAAAAAAAATGTTAGTGAAATAACTGCAATATCTTTAGAACATGATTTGAAATTTTTGGATAGTGTGAGTATTAATGGTAATTTAATTGTAACTGGTAAATATAAGACTACTTTGGCTGCAGAGGGAGAGGAAGAATTTAGTTATAAAATTCCAGTTGAAATATCTTTGACTGATTCACTCAATCTTGATACAGCTAATGTAAATATTGATGATTTTTCATATGATGTGGTTGATGGAAAAGCTCTTTTATGTAATATAATGTTAATTATTGAAGGAGAAGTTATAAACAATGAAAGAAATTGTGATGGTGATTTGACGGATATAAAGGATTTAGATTTACCTAAAATTGATAATGTTAAAAATGCAGAAATATTAGATGATGAATATAATGAAGAAGGTAAAAGTACTGATGAAAAAATAAAAAAAGAAAAAGAAGCAGAGAATAATAGAGAAGAAATTATTTTAGAATCTGATGAAATTGAAAGTGAAGATTCAGGTTTATTTAATATAGATAGTAGTAAAGAAACTTATGGTACTTTTATTGTATATATTGTAAGACAGAATGAAACGATAAATACAATCATATCTAAATATAATACTTCATTGGAAGAAATAGAAAAATATAATGATTTAAAGGATTTATCAATTGGTAAAAAGTTAATTATTCCATTATTGAAAAATGAAGATAAATAGTGAAATAAAACAAGTAAAAAAAATTACAGATTATAATTATTTTTTAATTATTAATGATAATTATTTATATATAAAAGAAGATAATTATATAAAATTGTATAAGAGCTTTCTAAAAAATATATCAAAAGATGTTTTATATGATGAGGATTCTATAAAAAAAATATATGAAAATATAGCTGAAGATATGGATTCAATTTTTAGCTATTATTATGATATGCAGGATAAAATAGAAGAAATGTTATATCCTAGTGAATCATTTTATATTCTTATCATTAATATTAGTAAAATATATCATTTAGTTGATTTAGGAAGATATTTCCTTGATAGAGCAATTAAGTGTAATAATAATGTTATTAGAAAGATTCCTAAATTTGAAAATAGATGTAGAAGAATAGATGAAAAAGATTATAAATATGTAGTTTCAATACTTAATGATGAGTATCATAAAAATAATATTAATATTAATGATATTGATTTTTTTGATTTATTTGAAGATGAAATATGTTTTTTTCTGAGTATTTCAAGTCTTATTCCAAAGATTGATGGATATAATAAAAATGAGGTCATTGATTTAGTTAATTATGTTGATAGAACATATAGTTATATGTTAAAAAAATATGAAAAATATCAAAAAAGCGATGAGGAAAACTTCAAAAATAAGAATAATGACATTGAGTTTAGTAGTAATGAATAATAACATTAGTAATTGATATAAAATAATGACTAATGTTATTAGTATTGTTGAGAGAAAAAACACACTGTTTTTTCTTCTTTGTTTGCAAGTTGTACATCTACAAAATAATTTATGTTTAAGTTTCATAATATCACCTGTAATACTATATTCATTAAAACTATTTCTTGTGATTTAAAAATAAATAAAGTATAATAAATATATAAGTATTTAGGAGGTAATTATGGAATTAAAAGGAAGTAAAACTGAACAAAATTTAATGACTGCATTTGCAGGTGAATCTCAAGCTAGAAATAAATATACATATTTTGCATCAAAAGCAAAAAAAGATGGATATCAACAAATAGCTGCTATATTTGAAGAAACAGCAAATAATGAAAAAGAACATGCAAAAATGTGGTTTAAAGAGCTTAATGGTGGGGAAGTCCCTTCTACTGTTGAAAACTTAAAGGCTGCTGCAGATGGAGAAAATTATGAATGGACTGATATGTATGATGAATTTGCAAAAGTAGCTGAAGAAGAAGGCTTTAAAGATATTGCTGCTAAGTTTAGAGCAGTAGGTGCAATCGAAAAACATCATGAAGAAAGATATAGAAAACTACTTAAGAATATTGAGGATGAAGTTGTATTTTCAAGGGATGGAGATTCAATTTGGATTTGTAGAAACTGTGGACATGTAGTAGTTGGAGCAAAGGCACCAAAAGTATGTCCAGTATGTGCTCATCCACAAAGTTATTTTGAATTAAAAAGTGAAAATTATTAAAAATAGGTGAAATACCTATTTTTTAATTGAATGCAATTTCAGAGTCTAGATTTTTGTCATCAATAATAACATATAAAAAGATAATACCTGATATTAAGACTGCAGTTGATGCGATTAATGTTAATGTATCATATAACTTTTTCTTTTGACTTTTATTTTTTTCTTTGAACGATTTTATTGAATCATCTTCGAAGTATAAATATATTATTATTAATGTTATAAATATAATGGTATTTGTTTTTTGATATATTTCTTTGCTTTTTAAATTATGGTTTTCAAAATAGTCTCTTTCATAATAGTTTGCAAAATATGACATAATAATTATTACTAAATATATTAACCATATTTTATTCTCAGTTTCAATTTTTTTTATTCTATTTATATTCATATTTAATTATATTCAAAAATAATTAAAAATAATGTATAATATGGTTGTATTTGGGGTGAGTAGTATGAAACATGAATTGTTAGTCCCAGCTGGTGATATGAAATGTTTATATCAAGCTGTATCAAATGGTGCTGACGCTGTATATATTTCTGGAATGAATTTTGGAGCTAGAAAGTTTGCTACTAATTTTACTAATGAAGAACTTGTTGAGGCTATAAAGTATTGTCACTTATATGGTGTAAGACTTTATGTAACAATGAATACTTTAATTAAAAATAATGAAGTTGATGAATTTATTGAACAGGCTAGATTTTTACATAAGAATGGTGTTGATGCACTAATTGTTCAAGATTTTGGAATGATATGTTTATTAAGAAAAAAATTTCCTAATTTAGATATTCATGCATCAACTCAAGCAAATAATTCATCAAAAGATACATGTAAATTGTTTTATGATTTGGGTGTAAAAAGAGTTGTATTTTCAAGAGAATTATCACTTGATGAAATTAATAAAATAGATGTACCTATTGAAAAGGAAGCTTTTATTCATGGAGCATTATGTGTGTCATATTCAGGATGTTGTTTAATGAGTAGTATGCTTGGTGGTAGAAGTGGAAATAGGGGAGAATGTGCGGGTAGTTGTAGATTGCCTTATTCTTTGATAGAGGATAATAAGGTTATAAAAAAGAATGCTTATTTATTGAGTATGAAGGAACTTAATACTTCGTCAAGGATAAAAGATCTTTTAAACAGTAGTATTTATAGTTTTAAAATAGAAGGAAGAATGAAAAGCCCTGTATATGTTGGATTTATTACTAGATTTTATCGAAGGTTAATTGATGGAGAAAAGCTAGACTTAAAGGAAGAAAATGATAAATTAAAAACAATTTTTAATAGAGATTTTACAACTGGACATATTTTTGAAAATGAAGGAATAGAATTAATTAATAGTGTATCTCCAAATCATGTTGGATTAAAAATAGGAAAATCTTTATTGAAAAAAGATAAGATAAAAATTATTTTAGATAAAAACGAAGTTCTTCATCAATTTGATGCGATTAGATTTTTAAATAGTAATAAGGGTATGGTTATAAATTTTTTATATGATAAAAATATGAATTTATGCAATCAAGCTAGTAACATTTGTTATGTTGACAATAAAGTTAATCTTACTTGTAATGACATTATTTCAAAAACACAAAGTTATGAGATTGAAAATGAATTTAAATCAATTTCAAATAACAGAAAGATTGGTATTAGGTTTAAAATTAAAGCAAAATTAAAAGAACCATTAATAATAACAATAACTGATGGAAATTATGAATTTACTGAGTCTTCAAATGTTGTTGAAAAGTCAATTAATTCTCCAACAGATAAGAATACATTTATAAAACATTTGTCAAAAGTAAATGATACTTGTTTTAAGGTTGATGATATCATATTTGATATAGACGATGATATATTTGTACAAATAAAATGTATAAATGATATGAGAAGGCGTTTATTATCTAAATTAACTGAGGCAAGAACGAATGTTAATGATAGTTATAAAGAGGTTGATTTTAATTTTGAACGAAATGATTATCATAGTAATGGTATTAATAATATTATTTGTTCAGTTTATGATGAGAATCAACTAAAAATATGTCTAGAGAATAATGTTGATAGAATTTATGTTAAAGATAAAAAATTATATGATAAATATAAAAGTAAAGATAATGTATATTTATTTTTAAATAGATGTTTGTATGATTACAGTGAATATAAAAATGAAAAGATTGTAAGTTCTGATTATATTATTTTTAGTAATTATAATGTGTATGGTAATTACTCATTAAATGTTACAAATATATATACTGCATATTTTTTAGTTAAAATAGGACTTAAAAGTATTCCTTTGTCTGTTGAACTTACTATAGGTGAGATTCTTAATTTTATATCTTTATATAATCAAAAAATAGGTGGATGTAAATTTGAACTACTAAAATATGGTATGATAGAAAATATGGTTATTAAAGGAAATATTTTGGGGATACATATTAATAATTATAAATACAAATTGCTTGATAATAGAAAAAGGATGTTTCCTATATATTACGATGGGATAAATACGCATGTCTTTAATTATGAAAATAGAGATTTAATGCTAGATGGAGATTTTGATTATAGACTTGATTTTTATAATGAGTCTTCAATCGAAATTGAAAATATTTTAAAGAGATGTATCAAATAATTTAAAAAAAATTAAAAGTATGATAAAATACTATTATAGGATGTGATACAGTGGAAAAAAGTAATATTAAAGATAAAAAACATTTTAAAAATTATATTATTCTTATTGTTATATTTATTTTGTGTTGGGGATTAACTTTATATTTATGTGAATGGTATAAAGTTTATAATGATTATGAAAAACAAACTCCAGTGATAAGAGGTACTCTTTCAGAAATAACATATGAAGATTTGGATCATTATGTTGTAGATGTTCCTAGTGTTATTGTGTATATATGTACTTCATATGATGATAATTGTCGTAATTTTGAGAAGAATTTTAAAAAATATGTTAAAAAAAATGATTTAAATGATTCTATAGTTTATTTAAATATAACTAATATTGATAAGCAGCAGTTTATAAATGATTTTAATAATAAATATAATTATAAAGGTAAATTAACTGGCAACTATCCTGCTTTTGTTAGTTTTAAAGATGGCAAAATTAATTCTGTTTTGCAGGCTACTGATAATAAAAATCTCTCTCTTTCTAAAGTTGATAGTTTTTTAGATTTAAATAATTATGAAGAAGAATAATTCTTCTTTTATTTTAAGGAGGTATATTATGAATAATATTGTATTATTTGAACCGGAAATCCCTCAAAATACTGGGAATATTATGAGAACATGTGTTGCAACAAATACAAAGCTTCATTTAATAAAACCACTTGGTTTTGTAATTGATGATAGTCATCTAAGGAGATCAGGTGTTAACTATATTGATAAATTAGAATATGAAATTTATGAAAATTTTGATGATTTTAAGAAAAAAAATAAGGGAGATTATTATTATTTTACAAGATATGGTCGTAGACCACATACAGATTTTGATTTTTCCAATAAGAATAATAGAAATATTTATCTAATATTTGGTAAAGAATCAACTGGAATCCCTAAAGAACTATTAAAAGAGGATTTAGAACATTGTATGAGAATTCCAATGACTGACAAAGTCAGAGCTCTTAATGTATCAAATAGTGTTGCGATTGCAATATATGAAGTTTTGAGGCAACAAAACTATAATGATCTGTTAAAAGAAGAACCTCATAAAGGTGCCGATTGGCTTGAAAAATAAAAATATCAATTAATTATTGGTATTTTTTTTGTATATTATTGAATATTTAAATTCATAATTATGATGAGGTGATTAATTATGAGTCGTTATCAAGTAGAAATAAGTGGCTTAAATACAAGTAATTTAACTACAATTAGTTATGAAGAAATGAAAAAATTGTTTGTAAAATTTAAGGAGGGAGATTTATATGCAAGAGATTTATTGATTGAGAGTAACTTAAAATTAGTCTTATCAATTTTAAAAAAATTTTATAATAAGACAGATAATCTTGATGATTTGTTTCAAATAGGATGTATTGGATTAATTAAGGCTATTGATAATTTTGATATGAGTTATAATGTTCAATTTTCTACATATGCTGTTCCAATGATTTTAGGTGAAATAAAAAGATATATAAGAGATAATAATTCAATAAGAATAAGTAGATCGATTAAGGATTTGTCATATAAGATATCATGTTATGTTGATTCATATTATCAAGAAAATGGTAAAGAACCAAATTATAGTGATGTTGCAAAAAAACTTGGAGTAAGTGAATATGAAGTTGGAAATGCAATTATTGCTATGAAAGACCAGATAAGTATGTATGAACCTATATATAATGATGGAGGAGATACTATATATCTTTATGATCAAATAGTTGATAATTCTTCTATAAATAATTTTTCTAATAAACTTGTTGTGGATAATGCAATTATGGATTTGAGTGAACGAGAAAAATATATTTTAGATCAAAGATATATTGTTGGAAAAACGCAAATGGAAGTAGCTGATGTATTGGATATTAGTCAAGCTCAAGTTTCAAGATTAGAAAAAAAAGCAATTAAAGAGTTAAAAAAAGTATTAAAATAATTATCTTTCATATAATTATTTAGGTGATAAATTTGAGGTTATCGGATCTTCAATCAAAAAAAATAATTAATATTGTATCTGGAAGTAATTTTGGTAATATTGTTGATGTTATTATTGATGATAAAGGTAAAATTGATTCATTATTAATTGATCAGGGAAAAAGTATTTTTTCACTTAATAGGGAAAGTGATTCAGTGATAGAGTGGAGCCAGATTGTAAAAATTGGAGAGGATGTAATATTAATAAAAAAAGATTGATAAGGTATTTTTTAATAAATATGGTAATAGTTATTGTTTTTTCTTTTATATTAATTATAATTGTTAATATTAAATTAAAGGGTGCTTTGGATAATTATATTAATATAGAATCTGAAAGAATTGTATCTCATGTAATAAATCAATCAATTAAGGACATTAATTTTCCTTCCAACTATTATTTAAAAAACAGTGATGGTAATATAAGTTATAATTTTTCAAATATAAACATTTATAAGGAGGAACTTACTAAAAGAATACAGAATTATTTTTCATTAATAGAGAGTGGTGATTATTCAAAGTATCCATTATATACATTACAATATAATAAAAGTAAATATAATAAAATAAGAAAAGGATATTTGTGTGAAATGAGTTTTAATGCATTATTTAATTCAGTTATTTTTGCAAATGTAGGGCCAACAATACCTGTTAAATTATCATTTGTTGGTAATGTAAGTGTCAATTTAGATGTTAAAACAAAGGAATATGGAATTAATAATGCTATTGTAGAAATATATGCAGATGTTGATATCATAAATAAAATAACTATGCCTATTGTGCAAAAAAAAATAAATGTTAGTGTTAAAGAACCGATTGTTGTAGATATTGTAAAAGGAAATATTCCAGATTATTATGTTAGGTAGTTTTTTTTAATTAATGTTTATTAAATGAATAGATAAATGATATAATTATTTTAGAGGTAATTTATTATGAAAAAGAAAATTATTAAGATTAATGAAAAAAACTATGAATTAGTTAGAAATGATAAGGATTGTTTTAGTGATGAGGTTATTGAAAAAGTAACAGATTATTTTGATGAATATGACTATATTTTTGGTGATTATGCATATGATAAAGTTAGACTTAAAGGATACTATGACAGTAACAATAAAAAAGCAAATAAGATAAATGATATAAAATATATGGATGATTATGTAAAAAATTACTGTAGTTTTGGCTCAAGAATTTTTTTGCTTAAAAAAGTAAAATAAATATATTGTAATTATTTTAAAATATGATAAAATGATATTATATGAATAATAGAGGGAGGATTATGTAATGAATAATCAAGAAGTAGATAAAAAAGTTATGTCAATTGTTGCTGAGGATGGATCAGTTGAAGAAGTTGAAGTTATTTTAGCATTTGAATTTAAGGATACTAATAAGGAGTATGTTATTTATACAAAGAATGAAAAAGATGAAAATGATAATGTTACTGTTTATGTTTCAAATGTTGATAGATCTTCTGGTGAGCCAAAATTACTTGGCGTTGACGATGAGAAAGAATGGAATAGGGTAAAGGATGTTTTAAGAGAATTATCTAAATCTGAGTAACTATAAGGAGGTTTATTTATGGCACATAGTAATATAGACATAGTTGATAAAGATTATGAACAATGTATTGGGAAGGCTTTGCCACGACAAATTAGATTTAAAAGTAGTTCATATGATTCAATATTTTCACAGTTTAAAAAGAAATTATATGAAAGAAAAATGAATAGGGTTATTGATAAAACTCTTTCAACTACATATACTGAAAAAGATTTAGAGGATAAATTATCAGTAAATTCTGATAAAATTGCAACTTTAGAGAATAAAATTAGAAAACTTTCAAAAGATGATGTCCCATCAAAATATGTTAAAAGCAGAGCAATAAAATTAAGAGATTATATGATGGAGAATACTTTGAAGAATTCTGCTGGTTTATATTTAGTAGATCTTACTAAAGATGATATTGTAGATTTTAATGATGATTTAAGTCCTGTTGCAAGCGATGATACATTCAATCAAATTGATGTAGATTCTGATAATATAAATAAAGAACAAATCGGAAATATAATAAATGAGGAATTTAAAAGTTTGGAAGATAATTCAGATAATTCAATGACTAAATTTGTTAGTCCTGAAGAAGTAAGGGACGCTGTTGGTATTAATCCTTCTGTTAATCAAACTATAGATTTTAATGAAAATAATGGAAAGGATAGTAATATTAGTAATCTAAATAGTATAAATGAAGAAATAGAAGATCCTGTAATTGATGTAGTTGTAGATACAAAAAATGAGGAACCAAACTCTGATAAATTTGAACCTTTGATTCTTGATAATCCAGTTGTTGACTCTGATTCAAGTCATGATGAGTCTTTATCAATTATTGATCAAGATGCAGATGATAAAAATAAAAAAGTAGAAATAGATACTGAAGATATAAGGGCTGAAATAGATAATGCGCTTAAAAGTATGAGAGTTAGTAGTTCTGAATCTTCTGTTGCTAAAATTGATAAATTTGATAATCATGGAAATATAAGATTTAAAGACTCTTATACTCCAATGACTGATGACGAAATAGCTGAATCCCAAGAAAAAATCAATTCTGTTCCAAATTATGATGAAAAACCTTACACTTTACCTTCTGGAAGTATTTTTGATGAAAAAGTTACTTTTGAAAATTTATTTATACCTGCAGATGTTAGTAACTTTAATATTAAAACAGATAAAAGTGAAGAAAAAAGAGATGTTCCTGTTGTTGTTACAGCAAGAGAAGAAACTCCTCAAAATACTGAGGATAATATTGTAGATTATACTTTTGAAGAAGATAGTAGTGATTTATCTCAAGAAAGTGACAAAATGCGAAGTATTAAAACAAATGGAGGAAATACACTTGAGGAAATAAATATTCTTAAGGCTAAAGCATTAGAATTACAAAAAAAGCAAAAGGAAATAGACAAACGTATGGCTGATGCACAGAAATCTGCTGTTGAGAAATCTAAAGAAGCTCAAGCTGCTAAGGAAAGTGCAGATGCAAGTCTTGATGAATTAAATGGAAGACTAGAGATGTTTAGACAATATTGTGCTGGGCTTGAAAAAGATTATGATGAGAAGGTTAGAGAAACGGAAATTTTTCAAAATGATATTCAAATGAACAATAATTTTATACAAATTCAAAATAGTAAAACTAGTGAAAATTTTGGAATAATTGATGAAATAGATAGAATAATGTCTGGAAGTCAAGGAAAACGTTCTAAATAAAAAAAACATCATTATATACTAGTCAAGTAAAAGTAGACAGTTAATAAAAAGACACATTAGAACCCTGATTCAGTTTTATACTGAATTGGGGTTTTATAATTTAAAGCATAACTTGGTCTTTCATTATTGTAATAATCA
>Ga0256405_10000506_pt1 | contig 128756 bp, 103 predicted proteins | sample RumenRJG_02DNA_FD_189096 | JGI IMG/M metagenome (GOLD analysis project Ga0256405, IMG submission 189096) | Bovine rumen microbial communities from Lethbridge, Alberta, Canada - RJG_02 | ecosystem: Host-associated > Mammals > Digestive system > Stomach > Rumen | place: Canada: Alberta... | reverse complement strand
AGTATGCGAAGTCTCTATATACTATGAGGATTATCTCAAATGAACGCGAGTTAAGGCAGAGTACTCGCTATGGAGCATTTACGAAATGTGGTTTAGATGGCTACTATATTTCACACTGCTGTGGATTACTATAATGTTTGGAATATATGGTCCAGAATATGATACTAGCACATTCATATACTTCCAGTTCTAGAGGTGCAAAATGAAAAAAGTAGTAAAACGAATAATAGCCTCAGTGCTCTCAGTTATCTTATTTTGCGGTAGTGCAGAACTTTGGAAATATATTTTAATAGATGATGCAAGTTCTTATACAAGAATAATGATGCATGAACTGTATTCTGAAGAAAGCAATATTGATGTGTTGTTTGTAGGTTCTTCACATGTATATAGGGCGTTTATTCCTGAAATTACAGATAAAGCTTTTGGAGCATATACCTTTAATGCAGGATCATCTTCTCAGTATATGGACGGCTCATTAGCTATTATAAAAGAAGCAGATAAGACCAATGATTTGAAACATATATATTTGGAATTATATTATGATATGGCTGATAACACACCATATGACGAGCGAACAGCACTGACTTCGACGTATATTTTGTCCGATTATATGCCTTTTTCCTTGAATAAGGTTCAATATGTGACGCACGCTAGTAGTAATGAGCATTGGATTAATAGTTTTTTGATTGCAAAGCGGAATTGGAAAAACTTTTTTGATTCAAACTATGTAAAAAATGTAATAGCTTCAAAGCAAACAGATTATTATAAGAATTATGAGTATCCTAAAGCAGATGATGCAATAGAGTACTATGTTGATAGAGGCTTTGTTGCCAATGATGCCGAAGTGAGTGGGGACACTCATTTTAATAAAAAAGCATATGGTGAAATAGGAGTTGGAAGTAGCATATCGAAGGATTCCGACTGGTATAACTCTCTCTCTGATATTGTAGACTTTTGCAATGAAAAAGACGTAAAGCTAACTTTTTTTATAACACCAGAGCCAGAATGGACCTTGGTAGGAAAAGGGAACTACCAAGCTTTCCATGATTTTGTTGATGGTATAGCGAGTGAGTTTGGTTTGGATTTTTATGATTTTAATCTTTGCAGAAATAAATATTTTGATACTAATGATACTTCACTGTTTAAGGATGAAGATCATGTTAATACAAGGGGAGCGGAAATTATTAGTAATTTGCTTGGTAAAATACATACGGGAGAATTGGATATTGAAAACGTGCTTTATGATTCATTTACAGAGAAAATATCAGATGAAGATATTTCATTCTACGGGGTTGCGGGTCCTATAGACGATGGAAATGGGAACAGAAAATGCAATATTATCTCTGGAAGTGATCATTATGATTATCAGGTAATAGAAACAAAGGATGATGGGACTCAGACTACTTTAAAGGAATTTGATGGTTCAAAAGAATTTAGTATTCCCTCTGGTGATACAGGAATTCTTTCGATAGTATGTAAAGATCTATATACCGACGAAGATACAACAATAGAATTTATTTTTTGACTGAAAAGTGTATGTGCTAATTTAGATTTAGTGACCTAAATTTAAATTAGCACATACAATCATAAAACTCCTTTCTTCCAGGGCAATTATAGCAAAAGTAGGAGAGTGGCCCAAGCGAAGCATTTGATTATACTTCATCGCACCACTGCGAATACCATATATCCCACATAAATGCAGACCATGATGAACCCTTCTACCCTAGTAATTCGTTTCGAAGTCTTTGAAAAGGCGTAAGCGATACAGCTAATACCTGTGAGGACAACAAGGTCATAGATGGACATGACATTTACAGTGATAGGGTGCAGAAGTCCGGAGACGCCCAGGATGAATAGCAAGTTGAAGATGTTGGAACCTAGCACGTTTCCAATCGCGAGACCGGCATCCCCTTTTCTAGCGGCGACAATGGAAGTCACTAATTCAGGCAGAGAGGTGCCGATTGCAACTACTGTAAGTCCAATTAGCGTTTCGGTCATACCGAGGGCTCTAGCGATTTCTTTAGCGCCATAGACCACAGCCTGCCCGCCGCCAATTACTAAGGCGAGTCCTATGATGATGAAAAGGATGCTCTTCCACAGAGAATATCTGGGTGCGGCTGGTTCTTCAGAACAGCTTGCTTTTGCCTTTTTATAAATAATAAAGATACACTCCAAAAGTGAGAAGTAGTAGGAGACTAATTGCTCTATTGATACAAGCGATGGGGAGGCATAGCAAAAGAAGCCCTAAAGTTGAGAAGGTGCTTACAGGGTAGTCTCTAGCGAGGAAGTCCTGGTCCAAGGGAATTGGTCTTATAATGGCACATACTCCTAGGACAATCAGTAAGTTGAAGATGTTTGAACCAAGGACGTTACTAAGGGCGATTTCATTGGAACCCATCAGGGCGGCACTTGTGCTGACAGCCAGCTCTGGAGCACTGGTGCCAAAGGCAACGATGGTAAGTTTGATGATAAGAGTCGGTACCTTGAAGATTTTGGCTAGCTCAGAGCTTCCATCCACGAAGATGTCGGCACCTTTAATCAGTGCTACAAAGCCCATGAGTAGAATCACTAATGTTAAATCATGCATAAACTACCTCCTGTTGTGAAATGAGAAAACAAAAAGCGAGACCTTTGCTGCAACATGAGTCACAGTAAAAGTCTCGCTTCATTGAAAACATAACCCAGAGAAGCCGTGGCTCCTCGTATTGACGAAATTATGTTACGCTTATAGCGCAAGCTACTCCCTAATACTGATTCAACTGTAACAAGAGGGGGAGTGGTTTGTCAATCCGGAATATTGAGGCTAAAAAGGAATACTATGAGTAGAGTTTTGATTATCAACAAATTTCTGTATCCAAATGGTGGATCAGAGACATATATTTTTAAACTTGGTGAGTGCCTAGAACGGCTTGGCCATGAAGTGCAATACTTCGGAATGGAGCACGAAGGACGGATTGTAGGTAATCGGGTGGAGGCATATACTTCGGATATGGATTTCCATGGAGGAAGTAAGCTGGCAAAACTGACCTATCCCTTTAAGACGATTTACAGTTCGGAAGCTAGAAAGCAGATTCGCAAGGTGTTGGATGATTTCAAACCGGACGTTTGTCATCTAAACAACTTCAATTACCAACTGACACCATCCGTGATTCTCGAAATCGTGAAGTGGAGAAAAGAGACTGGCAGAGAGGGCCAGATTTACTATACGGCGCATGACTATCAGTTGGTTTGCCCAAACCATATGATGAATAATCCGGCGTCACACGAGAACTGCGAGAAATGCGTGGGCGGGCATTTTGGCAATTGTGTCAAAGGTAAGTGCATACATGGTAGTACAGCGAAGTCTATGGTGGGTGCAGCGGAAGCCTTCTACTGGAATTTACGAGGCACGTATCGTTCCATTGATAAGATTATCTGCTGCTCAGAGTTTATGAAGACAAGATTGGATACGAATCCGGTGTTAGCTGAGAAGACGGTGGCAGTACATAACTTTATAGATGCTGTTGCGATAGAGAAGTATCTGGTTGACGCTGGTGATGCTTCGAGAGCAAAAACTACTGCAAATGAGGGTTTGACGGATCTGAGTAAAAATAGCTATGTTTTGTACTTTGGTAGGTATTCTTGTGAGAAAGGAGTACGTACCCTGATTGAGGCGGCCAAGAAACTTCCAGATATCTCCTTTATTTGCGCAGGACGCGGTGAGTATGCAGAGCAGATGAAGGATATTCCTAATATCAAAGATGTTGGATTTCAAACTGGAGAAGAGTTAGTTCGACTGATTGCGGAGGCAAAGTTTTCTATATGTCCTTCTGAATGGTATGAGAATTGCCCATTATCTGTCATGGAAAGCCAAAAATACGGCACACCGGTCATCGGGGCTAGAATAGGCGGCATACCGGAACTCGTCATAGATAGAGAGAACGGACTGCTTTTCGAGAGCGGAAATGCAGAAGACCTGGCTGAGAAAATACAGGAACTGTGGTCTGATGAGGATATGCTTCGATACTTTGAGAAGCAGTGCCGAGAGGTGGAGTACGACACCGCGGAGGAGTATGTGGGGAAGGTGTATGAAAGACAATTCAAAAAGGCGAAAACTAAATAGATTTGCGAAGAAGTACATGACTGGAGATGCTTTAAGATCTTTCCTTGGCTATGTTGGTGAAAGCTTTAGATTATTAGGGAGAATTAAGAATTGAGAAGAATATTTGCAACTAGTGCAATTATAGCTGTTGCGATTGAATTGCTTATATTTAATATGAGTACCTGGTTTTCACTGGGGAATCAGAAAGAGGTTGTAACAGAGACCTATTCGGTGGAAGGAGCTACGCTTAATCCTGATAGCGGAACGTATACGATTAACGACGCGCAGGTCGTATTGTATGCTGGAGGCATAGTAAAAGATGTCTCTGATATATATTGGGGAATTGATTTCGAAGATGAAATTGTGTCATATTCGATGCGAATTTCTGACGAAGGGAACACGGCGATATCATACGAAACTACAACACAGTATATTCTTCAGTGGTCTGATGCTTCTAAGTACATTCGCATTCATCCCTATGGCAAAGTATTAACAAATAAGGTTATTTTTAATGTGACACCTGGGAAAACTATGCGTATAAATGAAATTGCGTATAATCCAGTGAGGGCATTAAGGATAAGACCACTTCGACTTGGCGTTTTATTCCTGATACTATTTGGATTCGGCCTGTTTTCTAAGAAAAGCAAACTGCACGAAATCCCGATGGAAGATAATCAGGACAAACCTATGGTTAAGCGAATCAAAATTGGGGTGGAAGTAGCGTATGTAATATTTGGCATAATCGGTATCCTAATTCTAAATATAAAGTGTGGTGGATACTGGAGCGAGTTTGCATATATGTCTGAATATGCGGATCTGGCAGAATCCATGAGTAGAGGACATTACTATCTTGACTATGAAGTATCAGATGCCTTGCGTGAAGCAGAGAATCCTTATGATTATACCTACAGAGATGTAAATATGATTGAATCCTCCTGGGATACGGCTTATTTTGATGGCAAGTATTATTGCTATTTTGGTGTAACTCCCGTGCTGACATTGTATCTGCCATATCGAGTAATCACAGGGAAAGATTTAAACAATGTAATTGCGGCTTTAATCTTTTCAATCCTTACATGGATTGGAGCCACATGGTTTAGCCGCGAACTTATACATAGGTATTTTGAGAAAGCACCATATTGGTTATGGTTTGCGATGAGTTTCATCTTTGGTTTCAACGTGCAACTGACATATCTATATCAGAGACCAGATATGTATGATATTCCTATTCTAGCAGGAAATGCATTTGCTTTTCTTGGTTTAGCAAGTTGGCTAAAGAGTTTAAGATGTAAGTATACGAAAACGTTTATGGTGATTGGCTCCATTTGTTTGGCCCTTCTTGCAGGCTGCCGACCACAGATGCTGGTAATAGCTTTTTTGGCCATACCGATTTTTTACGAAATGCTCATTCAGAAATCAGGGTACCGATTTGCGAATTGGAAGAAATACGGACTAGCAATTTTGCTTCCATTTGTGATCTTTGCCGTATTTATCATGCATTACAATTATGCTAGGTTCGGGTCGGTCTTTGATTTTGGGGCTAATTATAACCTGACAACAAATGACATGACGAGAAGAGGATTTCATATAGATCGTTTAGGTAGTGGAGTGTTTTCTTTTTTACTGCAATTACCATCCACTTTAAGTATTTTCCCATTTATGATTCGTAGCAATGTTGCTACAGAGTATATGGGAAAAACGATTGCCGAAAACGTTTACGGTGGTATTTTTGCCACAAATATAATCTTTTCATTTGTTGTACTAATCGGATATATGAAGAAAAGACTAGAAAGCAAAAAGGCTGGCTTATTAGTTATCAGTGGTGCGATTCTTGGTGTAATAGTATGTTGCGTGGATGCTACTGTAGCAGGCGTTCTGCAACGATACATGGGTGATTTTGTCATTCTTTTGGGAATTCCGGGTGTTGTTATTTTTGGAATTCTGCTATCTGAGTTCTGGCAGGAAAAAAGAAATCTGTATTACATTATGGCCATGCTTTGTTGGGGTGCGATTCTGTTTACCTGCTTGATGGATATGAGTGTGGTAAGTATTCAGCTAAGAGAATACAATGCTGATAACAGAACTCTTATCCTGTATCACGAATTGAGAAGCTATTTTGTATTACAATGATGAGGTTTTAGGACGAAAAGTGGATTTTTCAAATACAGGATCAGTTATACAAGGCTGCATAACAATGCAATTGTAGTTTCATTAGATAATAACTGACCTCATCCATCATTCAACATGGAGGAGGCCATTGTAAAAACTATTAAAGAATCATCTCACTACCGCAAATACCATATATCCCATATAAATGAGCACCATGATGAACCCCTCCATCCTAGTAATGAGTTTTGATGTCTTTGAAAAGGCGTAAGCGATACAGCTAATACCTGTGAGGACAACAAGGTCATAAATGGACATGACATTTACAGTGATAGGGTGCAAAAGACCAGAGACACCTAGGATGAACAGCAAGTTGAAGATGTTGGAACCTAGCACGTTTCCGATGGCGAGGCCGGCATCCCCTTTTCTAGCGGCGACGATGGAAGTCACAAGTTCAGGAAGTGAGGTGCCGACGGCAACTACAGTCAGTCCAATTAGCGTTTCGGTCATGCCAAGGGCTCTAGCAATTTCTTTAGCGCCATAGACCACGGCCTGGCCGCCACCAATTACTAGTGTGAGGCCAAAAAGGATGAAAAGGATGCTCTTCCACAGAGGATATCTAGGTGTGGCTGGTTCTTCAGAACAGCTTGCTTTAGCTTTTTTAATTAAATAATAGATATAAACTCCAAAAGTGAGAAGTAGCAGGATGCTAATTGCCCTATTGACACATGCGATGGGGAGGCATAGCAAAAGAAGCCCCAAAGTGGAGAAGGTGCTTACAGGGTAGTCTCTAGCGAGGAAATCCTGGTCTAAGGGGATTGGACGTATAATGGCACATACTCCTAGGACAATCAACAGATTGAAGATGTTAGAGCCCAGGACGTTACTGAGGGCGATTTCGTTAGAACCCATCAACGCAGCACTTGTACTGACAGCCAGTTCTGGAGCACTAGTGCCAAAGGCAACAATGGTAAGCCCGATGATAAGAGTCGGTACCTTGAAGATTTTGGCTAGTTCGGAGCTGCCATCCACGAAGATGTCGGCACCTTTGATCAGTGTTACGAAGCCCATGAGTAGAATCACTAGTGTTAGTATCTGCATAAACTACCTCCTTTATGAATGAGAAAATAAAAAGCGAGACCTTTGCTGCAACATAAGTTACAGTAAAAGTCTCGCTTCATTGAAAACATAACCCAGAGAAGCCGTGGCTCCTCGTATTGACGAAATTATGTTACGCTTATAGCGCAAGCTACTCCCTAATACTGATTCAACTGTAACAAGAGGGAGAGCGGTTTGTCAATCCGGAAAGACTGATTCGAAAATAGTGGAGTGATATCTTATGAAACTCAAAAACGTCCTTATCGTTGTAAACGACATAGAGAAATCCAAGAAATTCTACCATGACCTTTTCGGACTCGATATGATTCTGGATAACGACGGAAATATGATTCTCACAGAAGGCCTGGTGCTGCAGGATGCAAAGATATGGAAATCTTTTATCCAAGGTGATGTGGTACCAAAGAATAATGCCACAGAGTTGTATTTCGAGGAGACGGACATCGAGGGATTTGTGACCAAGTTGGAACGGCTCTATCCGGATGTGAAGTATGTGAATCGATTGATGACACACAGCTGGGGACAGAAGGTAGTGCGCTTCTATGATCCGGATGGAAATCTGATAGAGGTAGGAACACCTATGTGAGATGGTGATGTTTAGACATGCAGAATACTGTTCACAAACCTTTCACAACATTTTTTTCCAAACCCATAGACGATAATCAGACTTTTCCATATAATCTTCTCTAATACATTGTGAAAGATGATTCATTTTGAGGAGGCGTACCATGAAAATGATTCCTTCTAATTCAGATACGACAAAAGGCAATTGGCTGGATAAAATCTACGGCCTGATTTTGAAAGCAGCAGGTTTTTTGGAAAAACTGGTGGCGCTGATTTTGCTAGGTGCGGTAGTGTATGGATGTGTGAAGCTTGGCATGGCTGCCTTTGATGTGGGGCATGGGGATTTATTCACCTACATGGAGGAACTGCTGGCGCTGGCTTTCAATGTCATCATCGTGATTGAGTTTATCCGCATGCTGGTAAAGCATTCCATGAATACCATCGTAGAGGTGCTGATTTTTGCCATCGCCAGAGGGCTGGTGGTGGAGCACGAGGAACCTTTGCGGGCATTACTTCGTATTGCGGCTATCGCAGCATTACTTGCTTGCAGGAAATTCCTTTTCTGCGAAAATGATTTTGAGGATGAGTAATTTGACTTGTTTAGATGATGAGTAGATATACTTGGAGCGCGATGAGATGGGACATATCATGCATTTACTGGAGTCTGGCGACGGGGACAGAATCGACCTGCTGGCCAGGGCCTATGCGAAATATTCCAAATTAGATAATGTATTTGTTTTTGTGAAGACTGGCGGAGAGATTACGGAGGAGATGCGTCAGGACGGGGCCAAGGTGTATGTGCTGAATGGCTCTAAGGACACGTCTTTTTCTACCTTTGAGGAAATCTCTAGAATCTTGTTGAAACATGAGATCGATACAGTTGTGGTGCAGGATGAGCTTCCGCTGCTGCATTTCTACGGTAGGAGTTTGCAGATGGTGAAGAAAGACCTGCAGGTCATTCCATTCTTGCATAATAATCCGGAGAACTATGAGACCAGAGGCTACCTGGCGGACAAGGCCATGAAGATGGTGGTGATGCAGTCATTCCAGAATGCGCCGAAGGTCATCGCAGCGACAGTCGAGATTCAGGACACAGCCACGAAGGTGCTGGGGATAAAGCCGGATAGGGTCAGTGTGCTTGCGCATATGAGTTTAGATAAACCGCAGGAGTTCGCTGCGGAACTGGATGCTGTGCTAAGGTCAGAGGAAATATGAAAAAGGTTTGTATCATTACGAATGTGCCGTCGCCTTATCGGGTGGACTTTTTCCACTATCTGCAGACGCAGGTGACGGACTATCATTGGACAATTCTATATACCACGAAGCGGCTGTCCTCCAGGGAGTGGTCCATTGACGAGGAGAAGCTGGGGGATTCGATTTTCCTGCAGTCGAAGGTTATGACGAAAAAGACCTATGCGGATACCTTTCATAAGGTGATTCCTACAGGTCTGACGAAGACATTGCAGGAGCTGAATCCGGATGTGGTTATCGCCTGCGAGTACAATCCGGCAGCTATCATGGCGGCTAGATGGTGCCGCAGTCAGGGCCGCAGATTCATCAGTTTGACTGACGGTACCCGTATTTCGGAGCGTAATCTTAGCTTCCTGCAAAAGTGGAGCCGCAAGTACATTGTGAAGCGGGCGGATTGGTTTATCGCCAGCAGTCAGAAGTCAAAAGAGAATCAGATTTATCTGGGCGCTAATCCGGAGAAGATTTCTATCAGTTTGCTGACAGAGGATATTGAATCGTATTTTGATATTTTGAACGGACGTGCGGAGAGACTCGGTGCAACAGGTTCTCCTGGTGAACATGAAGCACAGGAAGATGACATGAATTATCAAAGAATTGGTCTCTACGTCGGAAGCCTCATCGGCCGCAAAGGCATCGACCTTCTCTTCGATGCAATCGAGAAATCCACTTCCGACTTTAAAATATGTCTAGTTGGTTCCGGTAGCAATGAAGAGGAGTATCGACAGAGAGTAGCTGGTTCTGAAAGACTTGCCAAAACCATCGTCTTCAAAGGCTACAAAGAAGGCGAAGCCTTGATGGAGTGCTACCGAAACGCAGACTTCTTTGTATTTCCTACCAGAGAGGATTGCTTCGCTTTGGTTCTCTTGGAAGCGGCAGCTGCCGGACTTCCAATCTTATCATCTACTTATGCCGATGGTGCATATGAGATAGTAGAAGAGGGTGTAAATGGATATATGACAGATCCCTTTGATGCAGAGGCTTTTGGTAAGAAGATAGATGAGATAGTAGAGAATGGTGATTTGGCTAAAACCACTATTTCCTTCAACCGAGACATGCTGAAGAAGTTTACTTTCGAAGAGACTGCCAAGGGGTATGTGGAAGCGGTTGAATCTGCCCTGCGTTACATGCTACACTAAAGTTGTATCTAGTAACCTTATAACTTTTATGGGCCATGCCCAGAAAGGAGCTACTATGAAGTACGTTTGTGAAGTTTGTGGATACACTTATGACGAGGCAAAGGGTGATCCGGAGCACGGTATCGCACCTGGCACTAAGTGGGAAGAGTTGCCGGACGATTTTGTCTGTCCATTATGTGGAGTTGGCAAGGACAGCTTCAAGGCTGAAGACTAAAACGAAATATGACTACATGAGAACGATAGGATGAATGCGTGAGTGTTTCCTATCGTTCTTTTAGCATATGCGGACCGGCACGGCCGGGAAAGGAGTGAGACTATGTCTGAAATAAACACCAAAGCCATGTACAAACTGACCTATGGCCTTTTCGTATGCACAGCGAAGCAAGGAAACAAGCTGAACGGCTGTATCATCAACACAGCGATTCAGGTGGCATCGGAGCCCAATCAGATTTCCATTGCTATTAATAAAGCAAACCTGACCCACGATATGGTAAAGGCCACCGGCACTTGCAACATCTCCATGATTAGTCGCGAAGCCAAATTCGACCTGTTTCAGCATTTTGGCTTTCAGTCAGGCCGGGACGTAAATAAGTTCGGTGACTATCCGGCGGCGAATTACAAGCTGGCGGACAACGGCATCCCGTACATCCTAGCAGGCACCAATGCCTACATGTCCCTGACGGTAAAGCAGACCGTGGATTTAGGCTCTCATATCCTCTTCATCTGCGAGCCTACGGCTATGGAGGTCTTAAGTGATGCTGGATCCTGCTCTTATGAGTACTATCAGGCGGAGATCAAACCCCGCCCACAGCCCGCAGGAACCACATCTCAGGGCAAGACCATTTGGCGCTGCGTGATTTGCGGCTACGAATGGGAAGGGGAAGAACTGCCGGATGACTTTATCTGTCCTATCTGCAAGCACCCGAAGGACGACTTCGAGAAGATTGTGAGATAACCAAAAAGTCCTAGTGAAACATTATGCGACATATGGTAAAATCAGCATAAGACATACGATAAAACAGTAGGATTGATAGCATAATGAAACACATACGGATTGAATTTATCATAGCATTTGTGCTGTGGGCGCTATGGATGGCGCTGATGTTCAGCTATTCAGATAAGCCGGCGGACGTATCCGAAGGCCAGTCCCACCTGGTGGGAGAGGTGATTCTTCGCTTCATAGATGGCAACTTCGACAGTCTGTCCCTGGAGGAGCGCCAAGCCCGCATCGAAAGCATCGATTTCGCGGTGCGAAAGACAGCCCACGCCTTTGAATACACAGTGCTGGGCATCCTGACCATCTGCGTGATGCTGAATATGCGACCGGCAAGCCAGCCGGAGACCAGCACCTTAGTGCGAAGAAAACTCATGGCGGTTGCATGTTGCTGGGGCATCTTCTTTGCCATCACAGATGAGATACACCAGACCTGCGTACCCGGCCGGGCCGGCAAATGGCAGGACGTATTGTTAGACACCGGCGGCACGATTTTGGGCGTAGCCCTGGTAGCGCTGATTCTCTGGGGCGTGCGCAAAAGACGCGCGAAAGCAGAGGCGGCCCTGGAAGCCATCAGCGAGTAAATACATATTTGGAATTACGAGAGCGCCGTTTTCATGGCGCTCTTTTAGAAACGAGATTCGAGAAAGAAGGATTTGCCGTGGTCATTCATGTCATTTTGACTTGTCATAATCGCAAAGAGAAAACCATCAACTGCATCAAAACCCTGAAGCAGGGGAATCCCGCTCAGGACTTACGTTTCATCGTGGTGGATGATGCGTCCACGGATGGTACACCGGAAGCCCTGCTGGCGCTGAAAAACCAAGGTGTCTACATCGACCTTCTCCATGGGGATGGAAACCTATACTGGGCCGGCGGCATGCGCAAAGGCATCAGCCATGCGAGAAATATCATTGCCAGAGAAGATGCGGATTTAGTATATGAGGAAAATGTGGACGGCAAAGTGGTTCACAAGCAAAATTACGCTATCATCCTCGTTAATGATGACGTGGACTTCTATCCGGGCATCTTGGATGACGTGCTGTCTCGTCCGCAGGACCGACTTTACATCGGTGCTACCGTGGATGAGCAGGGCAACTTTTCCTACGGCGGTATCCGTTATCATCGGAATCTATTGGGCCAAAAGGACATCCACTACGACATGATTCCGCCGGAAGCAGAGGACAGGATTTGCGACACTTGCAACGCAAATTTCCTTTGGATCCCGGGCGAAATCTTCATGGCCTTGCCAAATATCGACCCGGCCTACAAACACAGTCTGGGGGATTTCGACTACGGCCTCACTGCTGGCCGCGCCGGCTACAAACTGGAAGTCCTAGATAAATACGTGGGCGTATGCCCTGATAACCCGTTGCAAATCTCCTGGCGCAACCCAGAGCTCTCCAGACTGGAGCGCATCCAGAAGAAGGAAAGCATCAAAGGTGCCCCTGCCGGCCCTTGGTTCCACTTCTTGCAGAAGAACTTCGGGATGGGGAAAGCGCTGGTGTACTCGGCTACACCGTATGTGAGGATAATGTTAGGGAAGTAAAGGAAAGGAATCACTATGGCGATTCCTTTTTTATTGCAATTCATTACTATTTAGTTTGACATGAAATATCACGATATATATAATATAAATTACCTAACGGGTAATTTGACAAAGAGAGTATAGCAAGTGGAATTACAATATACGAGTGAGAAATTGCGAGAGCAATGCACAAGCGTAAAGGCGGCCAAGAAACTCTTTGGAGGGAATGCCGCATTAGCTATAAGCCTACTCGCAAGGATTAATGCACTTCAAAGTGCGGAAACAATTAAAGATATAATAATACAACCAGCGTTCCATTTTCATAATCTGCAGAATAAGAAGGGGAGAAATCTAGAGGGATATTTTGCTATTGATGTAAAGAGCAGAAAAGATGCTTGGAGGATAATTTTTCAGCCATTAGATGACCAAGGGGAGTGTTATGTCCCGTGCAATATTGATGAAATATCTGATAGCGTCAGAATAGTTGAGATATCGGAGGTGAGCAACCATTATGAGTAATTATATTGAATATAACGATAAAATCGCTTTTCATCCAGGTTACTATGTAAAAGAAATTATAGATGAGAGCGGATTAACGCAAGAGGATTTTGCTAAACGACTTGATACCACAGCGAAGAATATTAGCATTCTTGTACGCGGAGAACAAAACTTATCAATTGACATTGCGATGAAACTATCGAAGATGTTGGGTACAAGCATTACATATTGGCTTAATTTGCAAAATATGTACGATACTGTAAAAGCCGAGATGGAGTCAGAGGAGCAATTAGAGGAAGAACGCAAGGTATTTGCGCTCTTGGATTATAAGTATTTTAAAAATTATTATGGGCTTCGAAATCTTCCTAGAAAGATTGATGAACAGATTGGTGAACTGAGAAAGTTTTTGAATGTATCTTCACTGACCGTTTTAAAGAACGAAGATTTGGCTGTTAGTTTTAGATGTTCACAAAAAAAACAGGATGAGGCTTGCACTGTCAGGGCAAATGCAATGGTGCAGGTAGCAATCAATAAAGCACTTACAGCCGGTGCACCAAGATTTGACAAACGCAAATTTGAAAAAGCTGTACAGTATGCATTGACGCTTACTTCAAATCATAATGAGTTTTACACAAAGGTTCGTAAAGCCTTCTTTGAGGCCGGGGTTGTTTTTGTTATTATGCCAAATCTGCCAGGTTCACGCATTAACGGTGCGACTAAAAAAATAGGAAACAGCATTATGCTTATGGTAAATGATCGAAGACTGAGTGCGGATTCTTTTTGGTTCACGTTGTTTCATGAGATTGGTCATATAGTAAATGGTGACTATGGAATCTCATTCGAAAATGAGACAGGAGATAATGAGGCTCTTGCAGATAAGTATGCAGAGGATTGCCTTATCCCACCAGAAGAATATGCATCATTTGTCGAAAAGAAAAAGTTTGATGCAATGTCCATAAAGTCTTTTGCTTCAAAAGTGGGTAGAGATCCTGGAATAATAGTTGGTAGATTGCAAAATGACAAGTATGTAAGATATGATGATATGTCATTAAAGCAATTACAACATAAGTATAGAATACAGACTGAACTATACGGCTAGCTCAATTTGATGGGATATATTCTAAATCTCAAACCAAGGTGCTTTAAGAAGGGGGCTGTGTTATAATTACTTTAACTTCTCCCTCAGGCCTCTGTGGAAACACAAGCACACTTGAGGGTGTTTTGTTTTTGGGCATAACAATAGTGTATTTTGATAAGGAATACTATGGATAAATCCACAATTCTAATAGTACATAATGAATATCAAACCCGTGGCGGAGAGGATACTGTGGTGGATAACGAAGTGGCTCTGCTGCGAGCACACGGAAACGAAGTGGTGGAGTATCGCCGTAGTAATACGGAGTACAAAAATGCTGGCAAGCTCGGTTACCTAAAGGTGGCAAAAAATGCTGTCTTTAATCGACAGGTGTATCGAGAAATCCTAGACACCATCCACCAACAGCATATCGATATCGTTCACGTGCATAATACCCTAAGCGTTATCTCTCCAGCCGTATATTATGCTGCAAAAAAAGCAGGCGTGCCGGTGGTCCAGACTATCCACAACTTCCGCTTTTTCTGCATCAATGCCCTGATGTATCGAGATGGAAAGCCTTGCGAACTTTGTGCCAATGGAGCGTTGAAACCTGGCATACGGCATAGATGTTATCATGATTCAAAATTGCAGAGCATGCTGTGCGCTTATACTCTGTGGCACCATCGTAGAAAAGGCATCTATAGTTATCCCAAATATATAGCGCTGACGGACTTTGGAAAAGAGAAGTTTTGCCAGGCTATGAAGGACTATGTGAAGCCGGAACAGGTGATGGTGTTGCCGAACTTCGTGGCGGATTATCAACCGGAGAAAAAAGAAGCGGGTGATTACTTCATTTGCGTCTCTCGCCTCGATATCACCAAAGGTGTAAAACTCCTAGCAGAGAAGTGGCCGGAAGACCAGTCGAAGCAGCTTCTCATCTGTGGCGATGGTCCACTAAAAGAAGAACTGGAGACATACATTCAGAAAACTGGAAAGAACATCAAGCTCCTAGGGCAAGTAGATTACGACAGGGTACTAGCCTATATCAAAGGTGCGAAGGCCCTGATTTTCCCATCCCTTCTCTATGAAGGCTTCCCGATGACCATTGCTGAAGCCGCTATGCTAGGCACTCCGGTCATCGCCAATGACATCGGCAACGGCGCAGCCCTGGTTCGCCAGATGAGCCCTGATACGGTGATACATCTGGCGGACGGATTCACACAGACTGCAAACGGGGAGGGCTCCGCTTGCATCCTAGACCGTGACCTTCGCGCAGAGTACTCTGACATCTACCGCAAGTGGTACGAAGAGCACATCACAGCGGACGCTCATTATGACGCTTTGATGCGCATATATGATAATCAATAAATTAATACATGAAGGATTATGAAAAGCTCAGATTCAGTGGAATATGAGCTTTTTTATTATGTGGTGCCAACATTAAATTGGCTGGTCGGCAAAAGCATGATCAACTATGGATGGATTCATATAATGATTTTGCCATAAAGTTTGAAAATGGGATGTCGATTATGGAAATCGTGGCCGAAGGTAGAATTAGTAGAAGAACCGCATATCGTTATAAGGCGTATTATGAGGAATTAAAAAAACAGGTGGCGGAGAAATAGAGGCCAAATTTGCTGTAATAGAAAAGAAAGTATATTATTTAGAAAAGAGGTAACACATTGTGGAGGTAAGATCCATGGATGTATCAAAAAAATACACAGTAGCAGAGATAGAGAATTTAGAAAACCATATCGAGTTGATTAATGGGGATGTAATTATCGAAGCGAAAACTAGTAGTGAACATAATGCTGCTGTAAATGATATTGTATTTGCTTTTAAAAGCTATATCAAAGCGCATGGAGGCTCATGCAAAGTCTTTTCAGAAAATGTGGCGCTTTATGTGAATGAACTATGCGATGATGATGGATTATTCTTTTTGCCGGATATTATGGTGGTTTGTGACGAAGATGCAGTGGATAGTAAGGGTGTACATAAAGCTCCTTTGTTTGTAGCAGAGGTGACATCTGAAGCCACCAAGAAGAATGATTACAACACCAAATTGGATGTGTATAAAAAAATAGGGGTCCAGGAATATTGGATTGTCGACCTCCAGCGTAAGGTCGTTTTCAAATATCTTGCATCCAGCGATTACATTCCGGTAACACATATGTGCCCTGATTCTCTGTCTGTTTCGGTATATGATGGATTATCGATAGACATGTCAGAGTTTATGTAATGATATAATCCATATTTTAAAGGTGGACTACGACTTGAAATCATACATTTATCCGAAGTTATGCGATATTGATTTATATATTACCCGCGTGGGAGCTTTGGGACTTGGCAACATGTTGTTCCCCTATTCCAGAGCACTGATTTCTGCTAGGGATACCGGGGCGCAGCTGATTAAGCCGACTTGGGGTTCTGTTCCCATCGGCCCTATTTTACGCCATGAAAAGGACAAGCGAGCTTACCGCAATCTTTTCACCTACAGACAGACCAATGTGCCGGTGATAAAAGGCTTGGAACGTTTGAAACTACTCTTGTTTCACAAAGGCGACATCGAAGTCTTCCATGGTATGGAGGGGGAGTTTACCCCTATCCTAGGCAAAGAGAACGCAGCTTATATCCGCCAGCATCTCTGCAGTATCCTGCAGGAGAGAAATAAACGTGCGCTGGAGTTTAATCCAAAGGATGGCATCTGCCTTCATGTGCGTCTGGGGGATTTTACCCGGGGTACAGAGGAAGAAATAAAGGCCGGTTTGGACAATGCCAGCACGCCGATTCAGTGGTACGTGGACAGGATTAAGGAGATACGAGAAGCTTGCGGACGAGAACTGCAGGTGTATCTTTTCTCCGACGGATCTGATGAGGAACTATTCCCAATCCTAGATTTGCCCCACGTGAAGCGCATGAGTTTCGGCACCGCCATAGCAGACATACTGGCGCTATCCAATGCGCGTCTTTTACTGGCTTCCGGCTCCACCTTTTCCAGATGGGCCAGATACTTAGGCAGAGTGAACACCATCTGCTATCCGACGCAGCTGAAGATGAAACTGACAGACCCGGAGGAAGGGATTCTGGAGGAAGAAGCCGAGCGGATAGATGATGCAATGGCTGCAAGAATTCGGGTTCTGTTTGACAGATGAGTTTGTGGATCATGCGCAGAAGTATTACGAAGTTTAATCAAAGGGGATAATATGACATTACCTAAAATCATAGTGCCCATTGTGGCAACATCAGAAGAAGATGCAATAAAACAAGCTGAGTTTATACGAGCTAAAAAACCTGATATCGTTGAACTGCGTTTGGACCATCTCTGGAAAGGGCAGATGGAGTTGCTAATTACAGAGAAGCCTGACCGTGTCCAGGCGACCATCATCATCACGAATATCACAGACATCTGTGAGGCGGTGTATGAGACTTTAAACCCGGGTCGGGCTAGTGGCAGTACATCCGCATCCATAGATGACGCGGACACCATCGAACTCCTGGCTACTTTCCGTACCTTAGAGGAAGGCGGCGAGTGCGCTATCCATCCTATGGATTATATCGATTTAAATAATGCCATGATGGAAATCGGCAAAGCTAAATACATCGATGTGGAGCTGCGTACCGATGAAGCTACTATCAAGGATTTCGTAGCTCATGCGCACGAAATGGGTTGCGAAGTGGTGGTATCTCATCATGATTTTGAGAAGACACCCAGTGTGCAAGAAATGTGTGACACGCTGGAGATCATGCAAAAACTTGGTGCCGATATCGCAAAAATTGCAGTTATGCCAAATAACATGATGGATGTAGCCAACCTACTATCGGCTACTGCTCAGATGAATCTGGAGTTGGAAATCCCCATCATCACGATTTCTATGGGCAAGTTAGGCGAAGTATCCCGTGTCTATGGCGGTGAATTCGGCTCTTATGCCACCTTTGCCACCTGCGGTGAAGCATCCGCACCTGGGCAAATTGATATCGAGAATCTAAAAAAGTGTCATTTTTAAGCTAAAATTCATCGAAAAAGTGTCAATTTTAGGCTGAAAACCATTGAAAAAGTGTCAGAAATGATGTTAAAATATAACAAAATGTTGATGAGCGATACATTTTTACGTTACAAAATGTTGATGAACGATACATTTCCATATAACAAAATGTTGATTTGAGCTCTCGATGGAAAGAACAAAGGCCTAAAATATGCTAAAAAGAAAAGTATACGATGAACTGAAAAACTGGAAAAACACAAAGAATAAGAAGTGTTTGGTTGTTCAAGGGGCCAGACAGGTTGGTAAAACATTTGCCATAGAACAGTTTGGCGAAAAAAACTATGATGAAGTGTTAGAAATCAATTTCAAAGAAGTGCCTTCAACAAAAGAAGTGTTTGCAGGCGACTTGGTTGCAGACCAGATGGTTATGGCACTTAGGTTTCGCTTTCCTGAAAAGAGAATCGAGCCGGGAAAAACGTTATTATTCTTTGATGAAATTCAAGAATGCCCAGAGGCGATTACTTCTCTGAAATTCTGGGCATTGGATAATAGATATGATGTCATCGCTTCAGGGTCACTATTAGGAATAGATTATAAGCGCGCGTCTTCCTATCCGGTTGGGTATGTGGACTATATTCACATGCACGGCGTAGATTTTGAAGAGTTTCTTTGGAATATGGGTGTAAAACCGGATGTGGTGGCGTCTATTAGAGAGTTTTTTGAAAAACGTATGCCTGTTCCGGAGACGATTCACAATCAGATGATGCGGTATTTCCGCATCTATGCGGCTATTGGTGGTATGCCGGAAGCAGTTTGGAAATATGTTCAGACAAAGGATTTCCGAGAAGTGCACAAAGTTCAGAGAGATTTACTGCAGGGCTATCAGTATGATATAGCACATTATGCGGAACCTGATGAAAAAGTGAAAGCAGAAAAGTGCTATCTATCTCTTTCAAAGCAACTTTTGGATAAAGAGAGTCACAAGTTCCAGTACAAGGAAATAGAAAGTGGAGCTAGAGCACAGAAGTACTATTCCAGCATCGAGTGGCTACTTCGAGCAGATATCGTAGAGCTTTGCAGAATAGTGACCGATGTTCAATATGACCTGGAAGATTATGCTCGAGATGATTTCTTCAGGGCGTATACGACGGATCTGTCGTTACTCGTGGCGATGCGTGATTTATCCTTTAAGCAACAGATTGTGGAAAATACCCTTGTCGGCCATACAAAAGGCGGATTCTGGGAGAGTGTAATAGCGGACGTTCTGCTTAAGAAAGGTTATAAGCTATACTTCTACAAAAATGAAACTACAAGAAAAGAATTGGATTTCATTATACAGAAGGATGGTAAGCCTATTCCAATTGAGGTAAAGAGCGGAAATACCAAAGCCAATTCCTTAAATAGTATTTTGAAGAAATGGCCGGAGATTGATGAATCCTATAAATTGGTAGATGGAAATGTTGGAACTGCAGAGAATGGAGTGATTACGATTCCATTATATATGGCGATGTTCCTTTAAGGTGATTTCACCTAGTTTTCCAAATAATTCCAATAATTCGAAAAATTCTATTAAATCGTTCCAAAATGTGCGAATCTTCATTGTGGAGCATCTGAAAAATTAGTATAATATGAGAGTAGTTATCTTTGGAGAAGTATGCCTTCGACATAGACGACTGCTCTCGTTTTCTTTTATTTTCCAAGGAAAATGAGAAATTGAATAAACTGTTAAAAACCCGAATTGTAGAAAAATTTAAAGGAAATGGTGGTGATGTAAGGTTGGCAAAGGAAACAATTGATGCAATTCGTGAGGTAGAGAAGAAGGCTGAAGAGGCCGAGAAGAAAGCCAAAGCTTCTGCGAAAGAAATCGTAGAGAAGGCGAAGGCGGATGCCGAGACCTTGAAAAAGGACGGCGCTAATTCTCAGCTTCGCAGAGCAGAAGCCGAGATGGCGGATGCAAAGCGCAGACAGGACGAGCTTTTTGCCCAGAAGGACATTGAGACCAATCAGCTTGTGACAGAGCTGAAAGAGAAAGCTTCCGAGAAGCGCGCTGCGGCCATTGATGCTGTTCTTGCAGCACTTGGCTAACTTTTCGCTGCTGCATAAGCAGAGCAAACCTCATAAGAAAGGAGATTTTACAGGATGTCCGTTTTAGCGATGAAACGTGTCCTGATCTGCTCCACCAAGCAGAATCGAAAGGGAATCCTTGAGACACTGCAGAGAGCAGGTGCGGTGGAAATTGTGCGGAACGACGCACTGCAAGATGAGATTTTCACCAGACAGGATACTTCCAGTGCAAAGGCCATCTTCCAGAAAAATGCCAGTCTGGTGAATCAGGCAATCGGTATTTTGGAAGAGCATGCACCGGAGCAAAAAGGGATGCTGGACTCTCTCGCAGGTAGGAAGGAACTCACCGTCGCTGAGTACGAGCGGAAGGTGAAGGACCGTGATGAAAGTATCGCTGCCTGCAACGAAATCATAGCATTAGAAAAAGAATACGCGGAAGCTCTTGCGGATGTACCGAAGTTGGAAGCGCAGTTAGTGGCCTTGGAGCCATGGCTGAACTATGACCTTCCACTGGACTATCCCGGTACGAAGAAAACAAGCGTCTTTGTAGGTACGCTACCCGGGTACCAAACCCTGGCGGATGTGACCACGAAGCTGGCAGAGTTAGCGCCGGAAGTGGAGACTGTAGAGGTACAGCTCATTTCCCAGACACCGCAGCTCACCTATGTCTTCATTGTGTGCCTCAGACGAGATGCAGAAGCCATCTCCGATGCGCTGCACAAGATGAATTTCGCAAAGCCGCCGCTTGAAAAATTGAATCCGAAAGAAGCCACAGAGCAAATCACCAGGGAAATCGAGAAATCGAAAAAGAAAGCCGAAGAGGTGTCCCTGAAGATTGCAGCCTTCGTCCCACGAAGAGATGACTTCAAGTTCGCATCAGACTACTTCACCATGCGAGTGGACAAGTACGAAGTACTGGGTGGTCTGGATCAAAGTAATCACACCTTCCTGTTGGAAGGATATGTACCTGCTGCGAAAGCGAAAAAGTTAGAAGACCTGATCACTACCAAGTTCGACGCGGTAGTAGAGTTCTCAGATCCTACAGAGGAAGAGGACACACCGGTACTTCTGAAGAATAATGGCTTTACAGCACCGGTAGAAACCGTAGTAGAAAGCTACTCACTGCCAAGCAAGGGCGAAATCGATCCGTCCTTCCTGGTATCCCTTTTCTACTATGTGCTGTTCGGTATGATGCTGGGCGATGCAGGCTACGGTCTCATCATTGCCCTTGCCACAGGCATTTGCCTATTGAAGTTCAAAGGTATGGAAAAAGGCATGAAGAAGACTTTGACCATGTTCTTCTTCTGCGGCGTCTCCACTGCCATCTGGGGTGTGATCTTCGGATCCTTCTTCGGTGACACGGTGAACGTGGTAGCATCCACTTTCTTTAACAGACCGGATGTGACAGTGAAAGCCCTTTGGTTCGAACCGATTAATGAGCCGATGCGTATGATGGCCTTCTGTTTCTTAGTAGGTCTCATCCATCTTTTCACCGGTCTTGGTGCAAAGCTTTATGAGCTTCTAAAGGCAGGCAAAGTATTGGATGCCATCTATGATGTGGTGTTCTGGTACATGCTGGTTGGCGGCGCAGTCATCTACTTACTGTCTATGCCAATGATTACAAACATGCTGGCCATCACATGGCTGATGCCGGCAAACGTAGCGAAGATCGCAAGTTATGTGGCTATCGTAGGTGCCATCGGAATCATTCTGACAGGCGGCCGCGATTCCAAGAACTGGGGTATCCGCATTGCGAAAGGTTTGTATTCCTTCTACGGAATCACCTCTTACCTTTCCGACGTGCTTTCCTACTCCAGACTTTTGGCCCTGGGCCTTGCCACCAGCGTTATCGCTTCGGTATTTAACAAAATGGGTAGCATGGGCGGCTCCGGTATCGTAGGTGTGATCATGTTCATTCTGGTCTTCCTAGTTGGCCAGACCTTGAACCTTCTCATCAACTTACTTGGCGCTTATGTACATACAAACCGTCTACAATTCGTAGAGTTCTTTGGTAAATTTTATGAGGGCGGAGGCAGAGCTTTCGAACCTTTCACAGAAAATACGAAATACTTCAAAATTAAGGAGGATATGTAACTATGGGTAATTCAGGAATGTTTTGGGCACTGCTTGGTGCAGCAACAGCAGCTATGTTGGCTGGTATGGGAAGCTCTATCGGTGTAGGTAAAGCGGGTCAGGCCGCAGCAGGCGTTTGCTCCGAGGATCCTACTAAATTCTCTAAGGTTCTGATTATGCAGCTTCTGCCAGGTACACAGGGTATCTACGGTCTGCTGATCGCCTTCATTACACTGTCTCAGACAGGTATTCTTGGTGGCGCTGGTAGCGAGATTTCTTTAGTAAAAGGTCTCCTTTACTTCGCAGCTTGCCTTCCAATGGGTCTTGTAGGCCTTAGCTCCGGTAAACGTCAGGGTGAAGCAGCCGTTGCTTCTATCGGCCTTGTAGCAAAGAAACCTGACCAGTTCGGTAAAGCTATGATCTTCCCAGCTATGGTTGAAACTTATGCCATTTTAGCCCTTTTGATTTCCATTCTTGCAATCTTTGGTGTTGGCGCTTTAGCAATCTAACCGAAGGGAGAAAATCATGGCAGGTTTAGAAAAAATACTCGAGGAAATCGAGCAGAAATCAAACGAAACTGTCAGCCAGATCCTAAAGGCTGCCAAAGATGAAGCAAACTCCATCCTGCAGGCAGCAGAAAAAGAAAGCAAAACAGCAGTCCAGGCAGCAGACTACGAGACAGAAAAGAAAGTAGCTGCTTTAAAAGACCAGGGAAGCTTCGCAGCAGGCCTGCGTCAGCGTCAGAAACTCCTGGCTGCAAAACAGGAACTCATCTCCGGCGTAATCGAAGAGGCTTTGGAGAAAGCCAACAACCTGCCGGACGCTGAGTACTTTGCGAAGATTTTGCAGATGGTAAAAGGCATGGCACATGCAGAAAAGGGCGAGATTCTTTTCAATGCAAAAGATAAAGGCAGAATCCCTGCTGACTTCGCCGGTAAGCTTGCAAGTGCAGTTCCTACAGGCGGAAGCCTGACAGTTTCAGATACAGTAGCAAATATCAAAAGTGGTTTTATTTTAAAGTATGGTGATATTGAAGAGAACGGTTCCTTCGAATCCATCGTCAATGCACACTATGCTGAATTACAGGATAAGGTTCGGGAAACACTTTTCGGATAAGGAGAATAAATGGCAGAGCAAAACTACATTTATGCAGTAGCACGTATCCGAGCTCAAGAGCTTTCCCTGCTGAATGCCTCTTTCCTGGACCAGCTCATCACATCAGCCGATGAAGAGGCTGCGGTGAAAATGCTGGAGGAACATGGATGGGAAGAAAGCGAATCGGTTGAAGAGATGCTCACTTCGGAGCAGGACAAGACCTGGCAGCTCATAAGCGAACTTCTGGGCGGCGACATGTCTGTCTTCAACGTGTTCCTGTATGAAAAAGATTTTCATAATCTCAAAGCGGCCATTAAGGAAACTTGTACCGGTGGTACTCACCCGGGCATCTATGTAGCAGGCGGCACTTTAAATCCCGAGGATTTGGAGAGAGCCATCAAAGAGAGGGACTTTGCTTCTCTCCCTGAGAATATGCGACATGTTGCCGAAGAAGCCACTGATGTACTACTTAAAACCAGAGATGGTCAGCTTTGCGATTGTATGGTAGACCGGGCTGCCCTGGAGGCAATCCATCAGGCTACCAAACATATGAGCAATGAGCTCCTTGCTCTGTACGGGGAACTGCGCGTAGCCACAGCAGATATGAAGATTGCGGTGCGTGGCGCGAAAACCGGCAAGAGTAAAGAGTTCCTGCAAACTGCCTTGGCAGAATGCGATAGCATCAGTGCAACTGCACTGGCGGATGCTGCTGCAAATAGCATGGAGGCGATTTATACGTATCTAGAGTCCGTAGGCTACTCCGATGCAGTAGAAGAGATGAAAAAATCTCCCGCTGCTTTTGAAGCCTGGTGTGACAACATCATCATACGGAAGATTCGCCCACAATTATATCAGCCTTTTGGCCTTGGACCGCTGGCAGCGTTCATACTGGCAAGAGATAACGAAATCAAAACAGTTCGGATCATTCTTTCCGGGAAGCGCAATGGCTTCTCAGAAGAGTATATCCGGGGAAGGGTAAGGGAGACATATGTATAGAATAGCTGTTGTAGGCGACTGGGACAGCATCTATGGCTTTTCAGCCCTGGGTCTCGATACCTTTCGCGTAACACCGGATAAGGCGGATGAAGCAAGCAAAATCCTCCGCAACTTAGCAGAGGGGGACTATGCAGTCATCTATATCACAGAACAGATGGCAGCGCTTTTATCCCATGAAATCGAGTACTATCGTACCCAGCCGAAGCCGGCCATCATCCTCATACCGGGTATCTCCGGTAACACTGGTGAAGGTCTTGCGGCGGTGAAGAAGTCAGTAGAGCAAGCAGTCGGATCTGATATTATTTTCGGAGGTGAATAACTAGATGAGTAGCAAGGGAACAATTAAAAAGGTTGCCGGCCCATTGGTCATCGCTACAGGCATGCGTGATGCAAACATGTATGACGTTGTGCGTGTATCTGACCAGCGTCTGATCGGTGAAGTCATCGAGATGCACGGGGATGAGGCATCCATTCAGGTATATGAAGAAACTTCAGGCCTAAAGCCCGGCGCTCCGGTAGAGTCTACCGGCGCACCTATGTCCGTAGAACTTGGGCCTGGTCTGATTACCAGTATCTATGATGGTATCCAGAGACCTTTGGATGACATCATGAAGGTAACAGGCAGCAACAACCTGCAGCGTGGTGTAGAAGTAGCCGCTCTGAAAAGAGATACCGTATGGCACTTCAATCCTACTGCAGCAGTAGGCGACAAAGTCGTAGGCGGCGATACCATCGGTACCGTGCAGGAGACTGAAGTCGTTCAGCAGAAAATCATGGTTCCACCAAACATGAGTGGTACCATTAAGTCCATTACAGAAGGCGACTATCACGTAACAGATACCGTGGCTGTTCTCACAGGAGATGATGGCAAAGAATATCCTTTATCTCTGATGCAGAAATGGCCGGTTCGTACAGGTCGTCCTTACAAAACCAAACTTTCCATGGATAAACCACTGATCACAGGTCAGCGTGTTATCGATACCTTCTTCCCTATCGCAAAGGGTGGTGTAGCAGCAGTTCCTGGACCTTTCGGTTCCGGTAAGACAGTCGTACAGCATCAGCTTGCTAAATGGGCAGAAGCAGATATCGTGGTATACATCGGTTGCGGCGAGCGTGGTAATGAGATGACCGACGTATTGAATGAGTTCCCGGAATTAAAGGATCCTAAGACAGGTAAATCCTTGATGCAGAGAACCGTTCTGATCGCCAACACCTCTGATATGCCTGTTGCCGCTCGTGAGGCATCCATTTACACAGGTATTACCATCGCTGAGTATTTCCGTGATATGGGTTACTCCGTAGCCCTCATGGCAGACTCCACATCCCGTTGGGCCGAGGCTCTTCGTGAAATGTCCGGACGTCTGGAAGAAATGCCCGGTGAAGAAGGTTATCCTGCATACCTTGGTTCCCGTCTGGCACAGTTCTACGAGCGTGCCGGCCGTGTACAGACCCTTGGTAGCGAAGACAGAGAAGGCGCTCTTTCCGTAATCGGTGCCGTTTCTCCTGCCGGTGGTGATATTTCCGAGCCGGTTACCCAGGCTACTCTTCGAGTAGTAAAGGTATTCTGGAGACTGGACTCCGCACTGGCTTACAAACGTCACTTCCCTGCTATTAACTGGCTGGAAAGTTACTCTTTGTATCTGCAGTCCCTTGGTGACTGGTTAGATGAAAAAACAGGTGGCGATTGGATGGCACTTCGTGGCCGTCTTATGAAGCTCCTTTCTGAAGAAGCAGGCTTACAGGAAATGGTTCAGTTAGTCGGTATGGACGCCCTGTCCGCACCGGATAGACTGAAAATGGAAGTAGCTCGTTCCGTACGTGAAGATTACCTTCACCAGGACGCTTTCCATGAAGTAGATACTTATACTTCCCTGAATAAGCAGCATCTCATGATGCAGATGATTCTGGAGTATTACGATGCAGCACAGAAGGCACTTGATGCCGGTGCAAATATCAACAAGTTAGTTGATATCCCTGTTCGTGAGCGTATCGGTCGTTATAAATACACACCGGAAGCTGACCTGGACAGCGTATACAAAGACATCATCGACGATCTGAATGCACAGATCGAAAAAGTCATCAAAGAAAAGGAGGACTTCTAAATGCCAAAGGAATATAGAACCATACAGGAAGTAGCCGGTCCTCTGATGCTGGTGAAAGGTGTAGAAGATGTAGCCTATGATGAATTAGGTGAAATCGAACTTGCCAACGGCGAGAGACGTCGTTGTAAAGTCCTTGAAATTAATGGCCAGGATGCACTGGTACAGCTTTTCGAAGTTTCCACAGGTCTGAACCTGGAAAGTTCCAAGGTTCGTTTTCTGGGTCGCTCCATGGAGCTGGGCGTATCAGAAGATATGCTTTCCCGTGTATTCGATGGTATGGGCCGTCCTATCGATGGTGGTCCGGAAATCCTTCCGGATGAACGCCGCGACGTAAACGGTCTTCCTATGAACCCTGCAGCCCGTGCTTATCCGGAAGAGTTCATCCAGACAGGTGTATCCGCAATCGACGGTCTGAACACCCTGGTTCGTGGACAGAAGCTTCCTATCTTCTCCGCATCCGGTTTGCCACATGCGCAACTGGCTGCTCAGATTGCACGTCAGGCTAAGGTAGTCGGCACGACAGAGCCTTTCGCCGTAGTATTTGCCGCTATGGGTATTACATTCGAGGAGTCCAACTACTTCATCGAATCCTTTAAAGAGACCGGTGCTATCGACCGTACCGTACTCTTTATCAACCTGGCAAACGACCCTGCAGTAGAGCGTATCTCCACTCCGAAGATGGCTCTTACCACAGCAGAGTACCTTGCTTTTGAAAAGAACATGCACGTACTTGTAATCCTTACCGATATTACGAACTACGCCGATGCTCTTCGTGAAGTATCCGCAGCACGTAAAGAGGTTCCGGGACGTCGTGGATATCCTGGTTACATGTACACTGACCTTGCTTGTATGTATGAGCGTGCAGGTCGTCAGAAAGGAAAAGGCGGTTCCATCACCATGATCCCGATTCTGACCATGCCTGAAGATGATAAGACTCACCCTATCCCTGACCTTACCGGTTACATCACCGAGGGCCAGATTATCCTGAGCCGTGATCTGTATCGTAAAGGTATCGAGCCTCCAATCGACGTACTGCCTTCTCTTTCCCGTTTGAAAGATAAAGGTATCGGTGAAGGCAAGACCCGTGCCGATCACGCCAACACCATGAACCAGCTCTTCGCTGCTTATTCTCGTGGTAAAGACGCGAAGGAACTCATGGTCATCTTGGGTGAGGCTGCTCTTACCGACATCGATAAGAAGTATGCTGAGTTCGCCGATGCCTTCGAGCGTGAGTATGTATCTCAGGGTTACACCGGAGACCGCTCCATCGAAGAAACCTTAAACATCGGCTGGAAGCTCCTTCGCATCCTACCTCGTGCCGAACTGAAACGTATCAAAGATGAATATCTTGACAAGTACTATGATGCTTGAGCAATGGACCCTTGGGGACGGGGTTAGGGGTTCACTTTACCCCTACCCACAACGTTTTACTAACTACGAGAGGAGGAACGAAGTTTGGCTAACACAACGGTAAACCCAACCCGTATGGAACTTACGCGGTTGAAAAACAAGTTAATTACCGCCAGACGTGGTCATAAACTCCTGAAGGATAAACGAGACGAACTGATGAGACAGTTCCTTGAACTGGTTCGCGAGAACAAAGAGCTCCGCGAGCGAGTAGAGGCCGGCATCAGTCAGTCCAACAAGAACTTTGCACTGGCTCGTTCTGCTATGTCAGAAGAGGCTGTTAGGGTGGCTTTCATGTCCCCGAAGCAGGAAGTGCAACTTTCCATCGATACGAAGAACGTCATGAGCGTCGACATCCCGGTCTTCTCTTATGAGACCAGAACCAGCGATGCCAACGACATCTATTCTTACGGTTTCGCTTTCACTTCAAGCGACTTGGATGATGCAGTAAAGAGCCTTTCGGATTTACTTCCAGAGATGCTAAAGCTGGCAGAATCCGAGAAAGCTTGCCAGTTGATGGCTGCTGAAATCGAGAAGACCAGACGTCGTGTAAACGCTCTGGAACACGTACTGATTCCACAGATGGAGCAAAACATCAAGTTTATCACCATGAAACTGGATGAGAATGAGCGTAGCTCCCAAATCCGCCTCATGAAAGTCAAAGACATGATGCTGGAGGAAGCTCACCACTATAAGGAAAAGGAAGCTGCTGCGAACGCATAGCGCATGTTGCAGGCTTCTTAAGGAGTGACTCCTGCCTAGCCGGCAGGAGTCATCCTATAATTTCCGATGAATTTTTCATTTCCGATGCCTTCGGAAGCGAGCGAGACATGCTGGTGAGGAGGAAATACATCGGAAAGCGGGAAAAACAAAATTTCCGATGCCTTCGGCAGCAGGCCAAACGGTCCGGTGAAGAGGAAAAACATCGGAAACCACCAAAAACAAAACTTCCGATGCCTTCGGCAGCAGGCGAGATATGCTGGTGAGGAGAAAATACATCGGAAACCACAAGAAAACAAAACTTCCGATGCCTTCGGCAGCAGGCCAAACAGGCTGGTGAAGAAGAAATACATCGGAAACCACTAGAAAACATCATCTCCGATGTAAAACATAAAAAAGTTCACACATTCGGGCAAGGAAGCTCATGGGGAAAATGTATGGACGGACGGAATACTAAGACAAGAAGAATTTTATTATCTATGCTCTTGGCAGTCACATTGCTGTCAGGAGTCTTTTCTATGCGCGCAAGCGCAATCGGATCCAGGAACCAAAGCGTAAAAAGTGCCACCAATCAGGCGGCCGTGCTTTTTATCAGTTCCTATTCACTCAATTGGGAATCAGTGCCGAGCCAGATCGATGGTATCAAAGATGCCCTCGGCAATAATGTATATATCGACTACGTGTTCATGGATACAAAAAGTATCACCAATGACACTGCGGAAATCCAGACCAAAAATGTCTTGCAACAGAAGATGCCACAGGTAGGCGGCTACGACCTGGTCATTGCCGGAGATGATGCAGCACTGGATTTTGTGCTGAAGTATCAATACAAGTTTTTCAATAAGACCCCCATCGTATTCGAGGGAATCAACGATGTAAATTGGGCAAAGAAAGTAAAAGACAAGAATAGATATGTCACAGGCATAGTGGAAGAGTATGACCTGGAAGATACAGTTTCTCTTGCTAAGAGCATTTTGCCGAATGCCGAGACCATCGTAGGTATCACAGATTCTTCCAATGTCGGTAACACCAAGACGCAGCAATTCCATGCATTGGCCAAGACGTTTCCGGATTTAAAGCAGGAGATTGTAAATTGTAGTGACCTTTCTTTGAAGGAAATCCAAGAGAAGGTTGGTTCTTATGATAAAAACACTATCCTGCTTTATCTGAATTTCCAGGAGGATGGCGAAGGGAATCACTATACTATAAGTCAAAGTACGCAGATTTTGGTGGATGCTGCAAATGCCATGATTTTCCGTGGGGATGAAACCGGTATAGAAAATGGACTTGCCGGCGGTTGCATCATCCGTTTCTATGACATGGGGCATATGGCTGGCCGCATGGCTATGGCTATTCTGAATGGCAAGTCTCCGGCGGATATGCCTTTGGAAAGCGTGCCCACTTACAACGTGCTAAATGCAAGGACCTTGGCGAGATTTAGCGTAAGCGAATCTGCGTTACCCAAGAACGTAGAGCTCATCTATGAAGAGAAAACTTATGTAGAAGAGAATATCGGCATCATCTCAGCCTTCCTTCTCTTTACCGCCATTGCTTTTGTCATCATTTTCCTCCTGGTTCGAGACAATAGGAACCGTAAGGCGCTGTACTCCGTGATGGTACAGAAGGAGGAGGAAAATACCCGCATCATCAATTCGATTCCCACAGGTATCGGTTGCTTTGAATTGACAGAGCGTGCCCTGTCCCAGATTTACATCAATGACTCCTTTTATTCTGTGATGCAGACCAGAAAGGAAGTCTTTGAAGAGTACTTTGGCGAGTACGTGTACAATGCGGTATACGAAGATGATTTGAAAGCCTACGAAGAGACGAAGCGTATGCTTCTTGATGGGGTGGATTCCTTCCAGATGGCCCGTAGATTCTGGCTGGTAAATCGCACCAGATACAAATGGATCAGTGTAGCAGGCCAGGTCATGGAGCGTAAGAACGGCAGACTGCGTTTGTACTGTACCTACACCGACATGGATGAATTGGAGCATAATAAGCAGATTGCAGAAGAGTCCAAGACTTCCATGGAGCTGGCTATCGACAACATCGGTATGCTGTTTTTCGAGTATTATCCGGATCAGGATTTCGTATTCTTTGGTGAAAATCATGACAGGTGGGGCATTCCTGCCTTTCTGTCTAATTTCCCGGAGTCCTTTTTTGAACTAAAATGCGTGTATGCAGATGATGAAAACACCATGTGGAAGCTTTTTATGCGTTGCAAAGAAGGAGAGAATAATATCTCCACAGAGGCCAGGCTCTATGACCGTAACAGCGGCAACCGCCTTGAGTGGTACCGTTTTAATCTGGCTCCGCTTTTGGATGCAGACGGTAAGCGGGTGAAGGTCATCGGTATGGGTGTAAATATCACTGCCCAGAAGAGCGCCGAGTACAATTACAAGGGTCACATGGACTCTATCGTAAAGATGAACCCCAACGCTGTGTCCACGTATCGCCTGAATATTTCCAGAAATATTTGTGAAAACGGATACTCCAGCGTAGCAAACCTGATTAATCTTGGCGCGAAGATTAGTGTTGATACGCTGTTTGCAAAGGCTTCCGATCTGATTCTGGACCCGAAGGAAAAGGAGCAGTTCAGGGAGTTCTTTGAACTGGAGCATCTTCTGCAGAAGTACGATAAAGGCGAGCGCAAGGTGGAGATGGAGCATCGAATGCTTCTGGAGCCGGGCCGTAACGAGTGGCTTTTGACATCCCTGGAGATGATGGAGAACCCGGAAACCCGCGAGATTCAGGGTATCGCTTATCAGCAAAATATCAATAATAAGAAAATCAAAGAGCAGGTCATCAACGAAGTGCTGCGTTACAACTTCGATAACCTGTATTACGTAGATAAGGAAACCCAGGAGTACATCGTCTATCGCCGTGAGGAAGGTAATACTTCCGTCGGTGAATTAAAGCACAATTTCTTTGACACCATGAAGCAGTACATTTTGGACAGGGCTGCTACAGAAGGGTCTTTGGAACGAATCAGTGGTATCACCTGGGAATCTATCCTGCAGCAGCTGGAAAATAGGGACGAGTACAGCTTCTATGTATCCATTCACATGGATGATGGCATCAGGAAACGTAAGAAATTCCAGTTCGTGCGCGTGGAAGAAGAGAATAATAAAATCTTCGCCATGGAGCAGGACATCACCGAGATTTATGAGACAGAAGAAAAGCGTCGTAAGGAACTTTCTGAGGCCTTGGAAGATGCCCATCGGGCAAATAAAGCCAAGACCGAATTCTTCAGCCGCATGAGTCACGATATCCGTACTCCTATGAACGGTGTGCTGGGTATGACCACGCTGGCGCTGGAGGAAAAGAACTTCGATGTGGTACGGGAGTACCTGCATAAGATCGATTCCAGCGGTCAGTTTTTGTTGGGCCTCATCAACGATATCCTGGATGTGTCCAAAATCGACAGCGGCAAGATGGAGCTTTTCCCGGAGCCGTACACCAGCCAGGAAATGGAAGAGTATCTGGATGTAGTCATCGGTACCTTGTGTCGTAATAAGGGCGTCAACTTCTCCATGAGCATCGATTTCGGCGAATACCCGGTCATGGTGGACAAACTGCGCTTTAATCAGATTTATTGCAACTTGCTGTCCAACTCCGTGAAGTTTACCAAGGTGGATGGCACAGTAGAAATCGGTATTGCGGTAAAGGAAAACCTGGGAGACCAGGTGGTACTTGAGACCATGGTGAAAGACAATGGCTGCGGTATGAGCAAAGAGTTCATGGAGCATATGTTTGAACCATTTTCCCAGGAGCAGAGCCATAATAAGTCCGGTATCATTGGCACAGGCCTTGGCCTTGCCATCGTGAATAACATGGTAGAAATGATGAACGGCCAGCTGGAAGTGGAGTCTGAGCAAGAAGATCCGGAACATCCGGAGAAACTGCATGGTTCCCTTTTCACCATTACTGTGACCTTGCCTGTGGTGAAGACAGAGGCTGCCGCCAAGAGTGTAGTCCAGAACGAACTCAAGGATATCAATATCCTGGAGTACGATTTCGGTGGCAAGAACCTGCTGCTTTGTGAAGATAACGATATCAATGCCATGATCATCACCCGAATCCTGAATAAGAGTGGATTCACTGTGGATAGAGCGGAGAATGGTAAGGTCGGTGTGGATAAGTTCATCGATGCGCCGAAGGGCACTTACGAGGCTATCCTGATGGATATCCGTATGCCGGAGATGAGCGGCCTGGAGGCTACGGAAGCCATCCGCAAATACCAGAAGGAGCAGGGCATCGAAATGGGAGATCCGGATTCTATCCCGATTATCGCCATGACAGCCAACGCTTTCGACGAAGATGTGCAGCAGGCAAAGGATGCCGGTATGAACCGTCACTTGTCAAAGCCTATCGATCGTGAGAAGGTACTGAAGACCTTGTACGAGTACACGGTGCTGAATAGCAGAGATTAAAGAAATAATGCAATAGATAGGCCCCGCCGTTTGGTGGGGCCTTTTGTGTGCAGTGGGGGAGGCTAATGAAGGGGAATCTAAGGCGAAAGTGTCTGACAATAATACAAGCAAATGTGAAATAACTGTGAAATTAGCACTCGACCATTGACAGTGCTAACAACCGGTGCTATATTTAAATCATCAAAAGGAAATACTCCTAGCAAATGCTAAGAGCGTAACGCATCAGACCGATGCGTTAGGAAAGGAAGTGTTTGTTATGTTAAGACCTACAGTATTTAGAAATAATTATTTGGATGACATGTTTGATGATTTCTTCCAGGCTCCGTATTGGGGCGGCACCGGCATGAGAGCCGTATCTTCCATGACTACGGATATCAAAGAGACAGCAGATGGATACGAAATCGATATGGAGCTTCCGGGCTTCGAAAAATCTGATATCAACGCAGAATTGAAAGATGGTTATTTGACCATTCGCGCGACTCATAAAGAAGACAATGAGAAGAAAGACGAAGGAAAGCGTTACATCCGTAGAGAACGTTACACCGGTCACTACGAGAGAAGCTTCTACGTAGGCGAAGAAATCACCGAAGAAGATATCAAAGCCAGATTCAAAGATGGCATCCTGACTATGGCGATTCCGAAGAAAGAGCCACAGCCACACATTGAAGAAACTAAACGCATCTCCATTGAAGGATAAAGCTATTTCCCAGAGGTTTTGCAAGACTTCATCCCCTCCTTGCACTTATATAGATTAAAAAGCACGGCACGGTACGATAGATACGGCGCCGTGCTTTTTTGTGAGCACCGGAAAACGTGGATTTATGAATTCCATAGTTTTTTTCGTCAACCGGAAATCTGTCATAGCGTGAAATACATCGGAAAAGCTTCCTAAGAACGAATTCCGATGCTTTTTTCGTCAACCGGAAATCTTTCTCAACTTAAAAAACATCGGAAAAGCTTCCTGAGAACGAATTCCGATGCTTTTTTCGTCAACCGGAAATCTTTCTCAACTTAAAAACATCGGAAAAGCTTCCAGAGAGCGAGTTCCGATGCTCTTTTCGTCAACCGGAAATCTATCATAGCGTGAAATACATCGGAAAAGCTTCCTAAGAACGAATTCCGATGTGTTTGGAACAACAAGAAGGTAAGAGAAAGCGAAAACTAGGAACAAAGTAGCAAACATGGTAAAATAAGGGATGTGTGAGTATTAAGATAAAGGAAATAAGAACATGCTAGATTCAATTAAGAAGAATGCCAAGGGCATAGCTCTTATGGTGGTGAGCGCCACCTGTTTGTGCTTTGGACAACTCATATGGAAAATGATGCCGGGTGTACAGATCCTGCCGCTGATCGCAGGCTTCGCACTGTACGGCGTGGGCGCACTGGTGATGATCGTAGCCTTTAAGTTTGGCTCATTGTCCGTGCTGCAGCCTATGAACAGCATCAGCTATATCCTGTCAGCCATCCTGGCCTACTTCGTGCTGGGAGAAGTGATTTCCCTGAAAAAGGGCATCGCCATCATTGTCATCATGACCGGTGTAATCCTGCTTGCGGGAGGTGACAGTGATGATTAATTTATTGGGACTCCTAAAGTTTGCAGCTATCATCGCCTCCGGCGTCAGCGCAGCTTTCGGAAGTTATTTCTTAAAGAAAGCCTCCGCAGTGCTGGGAGCATCTGAAAATGAAAATGATACTGTATCAGGAAATGCAAATCAGGAAGCGACTGCAAAGAGTGGATTGGTTGGAATTGCAACTCGACTGCTTACCTGTCCTGCTTTTTACTTGGGCGGATTTCTCTATGTATTGGCTAGCTTACTCAGCATCTATTTGCTGAAAGTCCTGCCATACTCTGTAGTGGTGCCTTTGGGCGGACTGACCTACATCTGGACCATGATCATCTCTGCGAGACTTTTGCACGAGAAAATTACCAGACGTAAAATCGCCGGTGTGGCAGTGATCTTGGTGGGCGTATTTTTAATCGCTACATCATAAACCAAGAAGGACTAATTTGCATCATACATAGGTGAGCGGGTGGTCCAAATTCTACAAATAAATCGACAGTTTAGATAAAGAAATCGTCGAGTGATTTTACTATACTAACGATAGGAGACAACATGGTACCGACGAGAGAAGAAGCCCACAGGATTCTGGAAGAGGCAGAGCCTCACAATCCGGGACCTTGGGTGACTATGACCGTTTGATTCAGCTTTGTGATTCTATGGCCACTGCCGAGGGTGTGGCAAAAATGGAAGAGCGTATGCTGGACGTGAAACGTCGTTATGGCAGTTATCCCCAAGATAAATGGGATGCAAATATAGGATTGAAAGCGTATTTTGAAGAGAAAGCCGGCGGCAAGAATATCTACGAGCTGGTGGTGAAGGATACGTTTCGTCCGTAAGAAATGAAAAGAAGGGTAAAAAATGAACTATCAAGAAGCGTATGCAAAATTAGAGAAATCAGGACAGACACATGTACTGAAATATTTCGAGGAACTGTCCGAGGCTGAGAAGCAGGATTTACTGGCTCAGATTGAGCTGACAGACTTTACGGTACTGGAAGCATGCAAACACAAAGAAGAGAATAACCGCGGCGAATTTGCTCCGCTGAAATGTATGGAACTGGATGAAATCAAAGCCGGCGCAGCAGCATTCGAAGCAAAGGGCTTAGATGCCATCCGTGCAGGCAAAGTAGGTGCTGTACTTTTAGCAGGTGGTATGGGAACCAGACTTGGCTCTGACGATCCAAAGGGTATGTACAACATCGGTCTTACCAAGGAAGTATATATTTTCCAGCGTATTATCGAGAACCTTTTAGACGTAGTGAATAAGGCTGATGCGTGGATTCACCTCTTCGTCATGACTAGTGATAAAAACCACGACAAGACTACCAAATTCCTGAAAGAACACGCTTATTTTGGATACAAAGAAGAGTACGTGCATTTCTTCAAACAGTCTATGGCTCCTGCTGCAGACTATAATGGCAATGTATATATGGAAAGCAAACACACCATTTCCTCTTCTCCGAACGGAAACGGTGGCTGGTACATCTCCATGGTAGACAGCGGCATGACCGACGTAGTGAAAGCAAACGGCATCGAATGGCTGAACTGCTTTGCAGTAGATAACGTGCTGCAGCGTATCGCAGACCCTGTATTCGTAGGCGCTTGCATCGACCGTGACGCAGCAGTTGGCGCAAAGGTAGTTCGCAAGAATGCACCGGATGAAAAAGTAGGTGTCATGTGCTTAGAAGATGGCAAACCATCCATCGTAGAGTACTATGAATTGACTCAGGAAATGATGGACGCCAAAGATGAGAAGGGCAACCCTGCATACAACTTCGGCGTTATCTTAAACTATCTGCTTCGTGTGACAGACCTGGATAAAATCGTATCCCAGAAGCTGCCTCTTCACGTAGTAGAAAAGAAGATTCCTTACATGGATGAAGCCGGCGTATTCCACAAACCGGAAGAGCCAAACGGCTACAAGTTCGAAAGTCTCATCCTGGATATGATCCACATGATGCCGAGCTGCTTACCTTTCGAAGTAGAGCGTAACTATGAGTTCGCACCAATCAAAAACAAAACCGGCATCGACTCCGTAGAGAGCGCAAGAGCCCTCTGCAAAGAAAACGGGATTGAACTCTAAACTAACTTTTTGACAGACCTAAATAACATAAAAACGTTTATAAACCGTATATTTATGGCTATACTTGTATGTAACAAGTAAGATAAATATAACAAGATGCCTCATTTGTGAGGCGCGTGTTTGGCGGCATAAGCCGCGAAAGGAGATACTATGGCAATCCTTGTAACAGGTGGTGCTGGCTTTATCGGAAGCCACACAGTAGTAGAATTACAGAATGCTGGCTACGATGTAGTCGTATTAGATAACTTGGCTAACTCCAGCGAGAAGTCCCTGGAGAGAGTAGAAGAAATCACCGGTAAGAAGGTGAAATTCTACAAAGCCGACATTTTAGACAGAGAAGCTTTAGAGAAAATCTTCTCCGCAGAAAAAGTGGATGCAGTCATCCATTTTGCAGGCCTGAAGGCTGTAGGTGAATCTGTACAGAAACCTTGGGAATACTATGAGAATAACATCTCCGGTACTTTAACACTGGTAGATGTCATGAGAAAACACGGATGCAAGAACATCATCTTCTCTTCCTCCGCTACTGTATACGGCACACCGGAATTTGTGCCCATCACAGAGGAGTGCCCAAAAGGACAGTGCACCAATCCTTACGGTTGGACCAAGTCCATGCTGGAGCAGATTCTTTCCGACATCCAGAAAGCAGACAACGAGTGGAATGTAGTGCTCCTTCGTTACTTTAACCCAATCGGCGCGCATAAGAGCGGCCGCATCGGTGAGAATCCAAACGGTATCCCGAACAACCTGATGCCATACATCACACAGGTTGCAGTAGGCAAGCTTCCACAGCTTTCTGTATTCGGTGATGACTATGATACTCCGGATGGAACCGGTGTCAGAGATTACATCCACGTAGTGGACCTGGCAATCGGTCACGTAAAGGCTATGAAGAAAATCGAAGAAAAAGCCGGCCTTTCTATCTACAACTTAGGTACCGGCCACGGCTACTCCGTACTGGATGTAGTGAAGAATTTCGAAGCTGCCACCGGCGTAAAGGTTCCATACGTCATCAAACCTCGTCGTGCAGGCGATATCGCAGAATGCTACGCAGATCCTGCTAAAGCAAAAGCTGAACTTGGCTGGGTTGCAGAGCGTGACTTAAAAGAAATGTGCGAAGATTCCTGGAGATGGCAGAGCCAGAATCCGAACGGATTTGAAGATTGACACTTCTTTAAGAAAAGAATACGTTGCAACCTCCATCAATAAATGTTATAGTTTAACTAAAGAAAGCACCCACTCCAAAGTGGATGCTCCTCGAGAAAAGTTAAATGCTTGTTATAAGCGCCGCCTCTCCCGTTGGCCGACAGGAGAGGCATTTTTTATTCATCCAATATCATGAATTCCATATAATCAAATTCGATTTCTTCTACGAAACTGTCCTGGAGGAACTTGGTGGACTTATGGCGTTTGAATTCATTTACGTTGGAGTCAAGCCATACAGGGACAGCCAGGTCTAATTTGTTACAAGTCTCTTCCAGAGCATGGAATAAGACTTGAAATAAGAATAACCGCAAACCTTTTGGTTAGCGGTTATTCTTATTTTTCAGGGAATTCAAATACTTCTTCGACTGATTTACCAAAGACATTTGCGATATCCATAGCGAGCTTTAAAGAAGGGTTATACTTTCCGTTTTCGAGTTTGCCGATTGTTTCCCTTCTGACGCCTACCATTTCAGCAAGCTCAGCTTGCTGAAGGTGCATCTCTTTTCTATACTCATGGATTTTCGTTTTTAACGTTGGCATTAATTATCCTCCAAGAAAATAAAAAACAGGTATACCGAAATCAATTCTAAACCAACAAAGACCAGCACGATTGGAGTCAGATGTATGGAAAAATCAATAGTCAGATGATGCGCATTACATAATGAATTTTTATACAATATGCTAAAGCCTAGAATTATAATCTGGCCTACGAAAAGAGAATAAAAGCCAGCTTTAGCTAAGTTTGACCAAGCCATTTCGTCCTGGACTTCTTTCTTTTCTAGCATGTATTTTAATAAAATCAGAATCCATAGGACAAATAGAATACATCCGACTACATCCATTATAAGGCTTTCTTTGATAAAAGAAAGAATTCCAGCTAATAAAGTTATTAATCCCAAATAAAAATACCGCTCTCTTACTTGCTTCCGGTAGTCTACGGGTTGTTTTGCTTTTTTAGTTATAGTCTTGAATAAGTTCATTAGAAAACCTCCATGTGATATATTTACCTCATCTGATATAAATATATCACATAGAGAAATAAAGTCAACAGAAAAGTGATAAATAAATCACATTGCACAGAGTGTCACAAAATAATATTGACACTACATAAGGTGAATAGTATGATTGTGTCACAGAGTAATTATGGCGCAATAGTGACTTGAGTTTTTATTAAATGGGATATATAATATTCCTAGAAAGGAATATCTGCTGTGCAGGTAGACTATTATAAATTTGAGGATGGTACGAATCCGATTGATCCATATTTAAATGAGCTTGACATGAAGATGAGAGCTAAAACCAGAAAAGTAATGTGGATGTTACAGACATTTGGTACAAATCTTAAAATGCCGTATTCGGAGCATTTGGAGGATGGTATTTTTGAATTAAGAATAATTCAAGGAAATAATATAGAACGTATTCTATACTTTTTTTATATTGGTGATCGGGCAATCCTAACGAATGGCTTTACAAAAAAGCAGAACAAAACTCCGAGAAACGAAATTGAATTAGCGAAGAGTCGTAGAGCAGATTATATAAGGAGGCATGGGAATGGGAAGAAAAAGTGATTTTCAAATTGGGCTGGAGAAGGATTTACAAAATCCAGAATTCAAAAAGGAATGGGATGCCCTGGAACTTGAGTTTCAAATTCAAGCAGCGCTTATGCAGGCTCGAATTGATGCTGATATGACGCAAGCGGAGCTTGCAAAAAAAAGCGGAGTTCGTCAATCGAATATAAGCAGAATTGAATCTGGCGCTGTGCTTCCTCGTCTTGATACACTCGAAACGTTGGCGCGTGCTCTAGGTAAGCAGTTGAAGATTACTATGGTTTAGCAGGCGGTATGAAGATGAATCTAGAACAGGCTTTAATTAGAATTGAAGAATTAGAGGGAGAGATTGCTACTCTCAAAGCTGAATTAAAGAAGTACGAGAATAAGAGTCTTGGTGGTCGCAAAAAACATGATGATAAATGGCAGAATAATTACGACCAATGGTTGCGTCTTTATGAAGGCGGCAGTTCTACTATAGAGATTATGGAAGCTACCGGAATGAGCAGGAGAACCTTCTATAGATACAAGGCTTATTACGATGGTCTTAATAGTGCTATGATTTGATCTCCATTATTTATATGTATCGTTATTCATCTAATATCATAAATTCCATATAATCAAATTCGATTTCTTCTACGAAACTGTCCTGGCGGAACTTTGTGGACTTGTGGCGCTTGAATTCGTTTACATTAGAGTCGAGCCATACAGGAACAGCCAGATCTAATTTGTTACAAGTCTCTTCCAAAGCATGGAAAATCTTGTGTGTTCTAGTATCGTCTTCGTCGCGCACTACGACCACATCTTTTAGCATATGATTATCTTTCCATAGTTTTGTCCAAACTCGCATAATTACCTCGATGATATGACTTGGCGTCGGATTTACAGCCTATAAATCTGCCTAAGTTGATTTGCTTGTCATGGTAGCATAAAATAGGAGAGGACGCAATCGGTGTGTCCAAAGAAAAGCGCAATGACGTTTGCACAGAAAACGAGGAATATATGATAGAAACGATTACAAATAAATTCAAACGTACCACTCGTGTGGCGTTCTTGAGCACCTTGATTTGGGGCGTGCTGGCTCACGGCATGGCACTGTTTAATAAGTTTTCTTTCCACGATGATTTGGAAAACTTTTATGGCGTTGGCAATACCTATGTACTGGGCAGATGGATGCTTGGAGTCTGCGATGACATTGGTAAAAGAGTTTTCGGAAGTACACATTTTAGCATGCCACTTTTTAACGGCCTGTGGACAGTTTTAGCCATTGCGGTTGCGGTATGCCTTTTGATTGAGCTTTTAGAAATCAAAAACGAATGGCTCATCGTGCTACTCAGTGGTGTCATGGTGGCATTCCCTTCCGTGACAAGTCTGTTTGGCTATATCTTTACGGCTCCTTACTATGCTATGGCGATTCTAGGCAGTATCACCGGCGTTTACCTGCTGGAAAAATGTAGAAAATGGTATGGCTTCCTGGGCGGCATCGTCCTGATTGGTGCCTCTGTCGGTATCTACCAGGCTTATATTCCGGTGGCCATCACCGTGATGCTTTTGGTTTTTATCCAGAAATCTTTAAAGGCAGGCCGTACATGGAAATCCTACTGGCTGGATGCGCTTTACTATGTTCTGGCATGCGGTGCGTTCCTGCTTTTCTACGTAGCGATGAATCAGCTTTTCCTGGCGATTCAGGGTATCAGTATGTCCGGTTATCAGGGCCTATCTAACATGGGCGATGCGACTGTGATGACTTACATAAATCGCATCGGTGTAGCGTATGCTGAGTTCTTTGCACCAAAGGCGGACCTCAGAACCAATATGTTCCCCATGGCCCTTGGCAAATACCGCTATGTGGCAATCGTTGTCCTTTTGGTGCTGCTCATTTGCAAAATGATTGCAGTAGTAAAGAGTGGAAAAAAACCAGAGCAAGGAAACTCCGATGGCGTGAAGGGTGTTTCCAGGCTTGTTCAGATTCTACTGCCTACATTGGTATTCCCAATGGCAGCAGACTTCATTTATGTGATGTGCGATAGAGAGATTTCTTACATCTATGGCATCATGTTATACAGTCAGTGCTTGCTTTTTGCATTTTTGGTTATGACAATCCAGGATATTCTGGATGGTTGTGCTTGCAGTCAGGGCGACGTGATGACTTCTGATGAAAAAGCAACTTCAAAGAAAACTGGTAATGCAGTAGCAAAATACGCGACCATCCTCGGCGCAGTTTTATTCCTACTCATGGATATCGTATTCCTGCACCATGATAATGCGACGTATTTAAAGGCGGACATCATGCGCAGTGAAGCTACCAGTTATTTCACTACTTTGGTGACTCGTATCAAATCCGTAGAAGGTTATGATGACAGCTTGCCGGTGGTGTATTTGAATGAGTTTAAGAAGTCTGATGAAAGCTTCACTAACATGGGTGAATTAGATCAGATGCAGGTGGCACCTTTCTGGTATCGTGGCAATGCCACAGTTTTAAATGACTCCGGCTGGCAAGGATATATGCGCATCTGGGTGGGCTATGCACCTACTCTCGGAGATGCCAATGAGTTGGCAGAGGAGCCGGAAGTACAGGCAATGCCAAGCTATCCGGATGAAGGATCCATTCGGGTTGTGGACGGAACAGTAGTAGTAAAATTCTAGATGGAATGCGGGAATTCTTTATAGAAATTTCATGGGTGAAATGTGCTCGAAAAGCCCTCTACAAGCTTCCGTATGGTATAATAGAAAAGGGAAAATAAACGATTGTCGAGGAAACTATGGACGATTATTTAATGGATAATGAAGGCAGTGTGGAGACTTGGACCGAGCTGATGCTGGTGTACTCCGCGGCCATGAAGCAGATTGAGGCAAAGATTGAAATTCTCAACGAAGAGTTTCAGCAGGTGCATAGCTATAATCCAATTGAGCACGTGAAGTCTCGTCTGAAAAGTACAGAAAGTATTGTAAAGAAATTAAAGAAGCAGGGCAGGGAAGTTAGCCTTGGAAATATGGTGGAATATGTGAACGACATCGCAGGTGTCCGCGTCATCTGTTCCTTTACTTCTGATATCTATCGCATCGCTGACATCATCAGTAAGCAGCGAGACATTAAAGTCATATCCGTGAAGGATTATTTAGTGAAACCAAAACCAAGCGGATATAAAAGTTACCACATGATTGTTTCTATTCCGGTATATTTGACGGACCGCGTAGTAGAGACAAAGGTGGAAATCCAGATTCGTACAGTAGCCATGGACTTCTGGGCGTCCTTAGAGCATAAGATGAATTACAAGTTCGAAGGGAATGCGCCGCAGAGTCTAAAAGACGAACTCATCATGTGCGCCGAGATCGTATCTCTGCTGGATGAGCGAATGCTTAGCCTGAACGAAGAAGTACAGAATTACAGTAAAGAATAATATAAGCCTCGGCGACGCCGAGGCTTTTTTGACGGGAGCCCCAGCCATGAGACGGGAACCCACACCCCATGAAAATCAGCTTCGCTGATGGGGTGCGTAACATGAGCATATCGAAGATATGCTCATATAAATGAGGAGTGCCCAGGCACCTTGCGAGCACCTGGGCTATTATGAAAAAATTAATCTATGTGTTTCTTGATTTATTTATAGTATAGTGAATGTTTATGAACAAATTATGAACAAGAAATAAACATATGGTAAATATGAATAATGGATGTCAAAAACCGATACGTGTAATTGTGAAATGTGCACAAAAATTAACCGGCAATTTGCACCACCTCCCCGAAATTAGGAATTTGGAGTCACAAAAAGGGCCTGAAGAATTGTAAAAATAGGGCTAAAATGGTAGACTTATGAAGATAGCTTGAAAAGAAGCTTATGACCTAAGGGGAGGTTTCTATGGACGGATTTATTGATCGTTTTGCACAGAGAAAAAATGCACAGGATATCATTCGTGCTAATGCGGAAGCTGAGGCGCAGGAGAATGCCAGACTTCATGGTGAGCTGGCAGGTTATGAGAATGCTATCGTTGAGATTCAGAAGTCCAATCAGTTAAATATAGAGAATGCAGAGAAAGTTCGTGAGGTCTTAGAAGAAGGCCTGAAGAAAATCGCAGAGGTCCAGAAAATCGAGACCCCGGATCAGTCTGAAGAGCTGATGAAGATTTGCGAAGAGTTAAAGGCTGAACTTTCTGAGAAACTTGGTACCAACTTTGAAGATAGACTTTCTGCACAGAAGGAAGAAATCAGTAAGCTTATGAAAGATTCTGAGGACTTCGTGCATAAAGAAAATGTAAAGGTGTACCGAAATGTGCAGGCTGTGATTCAGGAAGAATTGCCAAAGCAGACAGAAGAGATTAAGTCTGCTGTGCAGGAATCTGTAGATTCCGTACATACTTCCGGAGCACTTTTGCCACTTGTGATTCTGGCGCTGCTTGCATCCTTAGGAAGTATTGCGTTACAGGTTTTACAGATTCTGCATATTATTTAAGCCTAGTATCGATAATTTGTAGAGTGAAAGTACGGGATATCCCGTTTTGAGGCAACTCACCAGGTGAGTTGCCTTATTGTCTGAAAGGGAAAGTTATGGCAAAAGAGATTTGGAGACCGGGAAATATGCTTTATCCTCTCCCGGCGGTATTGGTATCAGTGGCTGACCTTGCGGGCAATACCAATCTTTTTACAGTAGCATGGGCGGGCACGGTGTGCTCTGACCCGGTGATGGTGTCTATCTCAGTGCGTCCTTCCAGGTTCTCTTATCACATGATTGAAGAGACGGGAGAGTTTGTGCTGAATCTCACCACCAAGGATTTATGTTTTGCGACAGATTATTGCGGCGTGCGTAGTGGCGCGAAAGAGAATAAATGGGAGAAATGCGGCCTTACACCTTTGCCGGGCAAAGAAGTGAAAGCCCCTATCATCAAAGAGTCTCCTATGAGTCTGGAGTGCCGTGTCACCGAGAAGCGTGAGCTTGGCAGTCATACCATGTTTATCGCAAAGGTAGAGTGTGTGCACGCTGATGACAAATATATGGACGAGAAGGGTACCTTCCATTTGGAATGGGCAGACCCTATCGTGTACTCTCACGGACAGTATTATGCCCTAGGCGAGAGAATCGGTAAGTTTGGATATAGTGTTAAGAAAGATGTTAAAGGCAAAAAGTAGATTACAGTTTTATAAGATTTCTGCAGCGGCGGCTTTTGTAGCGGCGCTGTGTTTTCCGTGTTTTCACAAAGTAGATACCACGGAAGTCAGCTGCTATAAGGTGTATATCAATGATACCTATGCGGGACTTGTGGATGAGAAAGAGCAGGCCTATGGACTTTTGGCTGATGCCAGAAGAGCTTTTTACAGTAAAGATTTAAACGAAAAGCAGCACCAGTCTGCAGACGTGATTTCCTCCCTGCTTTCCGGCAAAAGCTTTGTGAATTCCAATGTGAATATGCGGTATTCCGATACCACACTGCGGTTTGAAGAGGACCGCTCCCTGGTGGGCTTTAAGACTCCCAAGCAGGAGACGGTGGACGCCATGACAAAGGTCATGACAGATGGTCAGCAGAAAGAGCGTATCTGGGGCTACACCATGAAAATCGGGGATTACATGGTGAATCTGAATTCCCTGGTTGAAGTAGAAGCGGTGCTTTGGGCAGCCCTGGATAAATACGATGAGGCCGGCAACTACAGAGCAGAGCTGATTGCGGATAATAGCAGCGTGCTGAATGTACTGACCACCAGAGTGTACAATACCACCGAAGAAAAGCAGCAGGAAGTGGAAGAGCAGCAGGCTTTTTATGATGCTTCTAAACTCATGGAGGCAGGTCTTTTTGCCAGTCTGGATGAGGAAATCGCAGACGCAGAGATAGAAGCAGATAATCAGAAAAAGAATTTCGAAGACTTTGAATTGGGTCTGATTGATATGGATTTCGAGGACCATGTGCAGGTGGTGGGATGCTACCTGAATGAGAAGGATATTACGGAGCTTTCCATAGCCCTTGATGATATCACAAAGGACCAGGAAACTCCGCAGACCTATGAAGTGAAGTCCGGTGATACCTTGGGCGAGATTTCTGAGATGTTCCATATGAGCATCGAGGACATCGTGGCCATGAATGAGGTATTAAAGGACGATACCACCATGATTCGTGCCGGAGATGAAATCACCATTTCTGTGCCGGAGCCGGAGCTTTCTGTAGTACGTCAGGAAGAGAAGTACTACGAAGAAGACTATGAAGCTGAGATTCAGTATGTAGATAATGACGACTGGTACACGAACCAGACCCAGACCTTGCAACAGCCATCCAGCGGTCATCGCCGGGTAGTAGCTGTAGTCAACTATCGTAACAATAGTGTCGTTACCACAGATATCCTGAAACAAGAAGTGGATGTGGAAGCGGTGCCAAAGATTGTAGAGCGTGGTACCAAGATTCCACCTACTTATATCAGACCGGTATCCGGCGGTCGTATTTCTTCCGGATTTGGCGGTCGTAAACAGCCGAAGCGTGGCGCAAGTACTTACCACAAAGGTCTTGATTACGCAGTACCTATCGGTACGGCGGTTATGGCTTCTTGCGGTGGTGTGGTTACCCGTGCAGGTTGGGGCAGCGGTTATGGACGTGTCATCTATATCCAGCACCCGGATGGCAGAGAGACCAGATACGGACACTTGAGTAAGATCCTGGTAAGCGCAGGCCAAACTGTAAAGCAGGGACAAAAGATTGCGTTAAGTGGTAATACAGGTAACAGTACGGGACCGCATTTGCACTTTGAAATCCGCATTGGCGGAACGGCCGTGAACCCTGTTAAATACTTAAACTAAGCCGGTTTTAAGGCCTTGCAATTTGATAGTTAGACATACTCGTGATATAATAAGGAATAGTATTTTGCGAACGGAGAGTAGTATGGAACAGTACGCAATCAAAGGTGGTAATCCTTTGGTGGGTGAAGTCGAGATCGGCGGCGCAAAGAATGCAGCATTACCTATCTTGGCAGCAGCACTCATGACGGATGAAACCGTTTTAATAGAGAACATGCCTGATGTGCGTGATACCAATATCATGCTACAGGCCATGGAAAGCATTGGCGTTATCACAAATCGTGTTGACAGACATACAGTAAAGATTAATGGATCTCAGATTACAAGCCTTAGCATCACTGCAGACTTTGTAAAGAAGATTCGTGCATCCTATTATTTGATCGGTGCGCTTCTTGGTAAGTGCGGAAAGGCAGCAGTTGTACTGCCCGGTGGATGCAATATCGGCTCTAGACCTATCGACCAGCATATGAAGGGCTGGAGAGCGTTAGGCGCTGATGTCCGTATCGAGCATGGTATGATTTTGACAGAGGCCAAGAGTCCTTTGAAAGGCAATCATATCTACATGGATATGGTTACCGTAGGTGCCACCATCAATGTCATGATGGCAGCGGTTATGGCAGAGGGCCTCACCATCATCGAGAATGCAGCAAAAGAGCCTCACGTGGTAGACCTTGCCAACTTCCTAAACAGCATGGGAGCCAATATCAAAGGTGCCGGTACCGATATCATCCGTATTAAGGGTGTTGAGAAACTGCACGGTACAGAGTACGCTATCATTCCGGATCAGATTGAAGCAGGTACTTTTATGTTTGCGGCAGCAGCCACAAAGGGCGATGTTACAGTAAAGAACGTCATTCCGAAGCATCTTGAGTCCATCACTGCAAAATTGCAGGAGATTGGATGTGAGATCGAGGAAAGCGATGATGCTGTCCGCGTGGTAGCAGCAAAGGGTCTGACCCATACACAGGTAAAGACTTTGCCTTACCCGGGATTTCCTACTGACATGCAGCCACAGATTGCTGTAACCCTTGGGCTTGCAAGCGGTGCCAGCATGGTGACAGAGAGCATCTTCGAGAATCGTTTCAAATACGTAGATGAGCTGACTAAGATGGGAGCGGATGTAAAGGTGGAAGGCCGTACCGCATTCATCTATGGTGTAAATAGCTACACGGGAGCCAATATCGTAGTCCCTGACCTTCGTGCAGGTGCAGCGTTGGTACTTGCCGCTCTTGCAGCAGACGGTATCTCTACAGTAGATGATATTCGCTATGTAGAGCGTGGATACGAAGACTTCGATGAGAAGCTTCGCGGTCTGGGCGCTCAGATTGAGAAGATTGAATCGGAACGTGACTTACAGAAGTTCCAGATGAAGATTGGCTAAAGTAAGCTGACAATACTAAAACAAAAAGTGATTGTGCAAAAGCAATCACTTTTTTTATGGATATAGGGCGCAGGTAGCGCTACATAAAGGACACAGATGAAACAAGACTTAGGAACCGTAATCAGAGAACAACAGCATATTACCAGAAGACAGAAGATTTCCCTGGCCTGGGCACTGGCTTGGCCGGCTATCATGTCCCAGTTTTCTACCATCATCATGGAGTACATTGATGCTTCTATGGTAGGAAGTATGGGGGCAAATGCCTCTGCCGCCATTGGGGTGGTATCCAGCTCTACTTGGCTTTTCTGGGGCGTGGCTTTTGCTTCTATCTATGGCTTTTCCGTACAGGTGGCCCATGCAGTGGGAGCCGGAGACAGAGAAGAAGCCAACTCTATTTTTTATCAAGGCGTGAAAAGCGTGGAAGTATTTGGTCTCCTCATCGCCATCATCGGCATGAGCATCAGCCGCGCACTACCCAAAATGCTGGGAGCGGGACAAGAATTATGGATAGATGCTTCCCGTTACTTTTTGATTTTCTCTGCAGCCATCCCCATCGGCATCATCTCCGGTATCTGTGGTTCCTGCTTACAGGCTACAGGAAATATGAAGACCCCGGGGGTGCTGAATGTCCTTAAGTGCTTTTTGGACGTGGTATTTAATTACTTCTTTATCTTCCCCACCAGAGAGATATCTGTGCTGGGATTGCAGGTAAAAGTACCCGGTATGGGCCTTGGCGTACCGGGAGCGGCCCTTGGTACAGTGGCAGCAGAAGTGGTCATCTTCCTGGCTTTGATCTATGTGGCTTGCATAAGAAATCAGTTCTTAAGATATGATAGAAAGATCTCCTACCGGATTCGGAAAGAGGTGCTAAAGAAAGCCACCAGTATCGGGTGGCCCATTGCCTTAGAACAGGGCGCCATGTGCGGCGCTATGGTAGTGACTACCGGAATCGTGGCACCCCTTGGCTCTGTGGCTGTGGCAGCGAACTCCTTTGCCATCACTACGGAAAGCATCTGCTATATGCCGGGCTATGGTCTGGAGGCGGCAGCGACTACCCTGGTTGGACAGAGTATGGGAGCGGGACGCCCAGATCTTGCCAAAAGCTTTGGTAAAATTGCTACCTTGTTTGGAATGTGTATTATGACAGGTACGGGAATCCTTATGTATTTCGCGTGTCCGGCAGTTTTAGGTTTTATGACTGTAGATCCTTCCGTACAGGCTTTAGGTGTATCAGTGCTTCGTATTGAACTTTGGTCAGAACCTTTCTTCGCGGCCTCTATTGTGGCGGCGGGAGCCCTTCGTGGTGCAGAAGACACCTTGGTGCCAAGTCTCATGAACCTGGCCAGTATCTGGGGCGTTCGCATCACAACTGCGGCCTTGCTTGTTGGCCAATATGGCCTTGTGGGTGTATGGATTGCCATGACGGCAGAACTTACTTTTAGAGGCTGCATTTTCTTGATAAGACTGTTTACTTCAAGGTATTGGAAGAAAAAATAGAAAAAAAGTTTTCACAATTTAAAATCGCCAAACTTCAACAAAGAAGACAGGCTTGACAAGTTGTATTAATACAGATGCTTTGCATCTGTATTATTTTTTTGGAAAAACTGTTGACACAAATCACGGCTTCGGCTAGTATGAATTTAGAGAGTGTGAACAAAAAATGTACAGCAAATAGACAAACAGTGTACAAAATGACTAAATTATTGAGAAGGACTGAAGGATGGGGTGCACTGAATTGCCTAAAGATGTACTATCACACTAAGACAAGTTTCATCATTTTTCAAATTGGGAGGTAAAAAACTGATGAAAAGAAAACTTTTAAGTTCCATCCTTGCACTTGGTATGGTAGCAAGCTTACTGGCTGGTTGTGGCCAGCAGGACACAGGCGCAGCACCTGCAGCAGACGCTGCACCGGCAGCTGAAGAAGCAGCTCCGGCAGCAGACGCAGAAGCACCTGCAGCAGAGGCAACCGGGGATATGCCTGGTTCCGGTAAGACCGTAGCATTATGTATGCCTACACAGTCATCTGAAAGATGGATCAACGACTGTAAGAACATGAAAGAGCAGTTGGAAGCTCTGGGTTACACTGTAATCGATCAGTTCGCTGAAGACGATGTACAGGCTCAGGTTTCTCAGATTGAGAACATGGTTTCTCAGCAGGTAGACTGCCTCGTAATCGCAGCTGTTGACTCCGGCGCACTTACCACAGTAGAAGAATCTGCTAAGAACGCTGGTATTCCTATCATCGCTTATGACCGTCTTCTGATGGACACAGATGCAGTTTCCTACTATGCAACCTTCGATAACAAAGGTGTTGGTACTGTTATCGGCCAGACCATCGAAGAAAAAGCTGGTCTGAAAGATCTGCAGGCAAAAGGCGAATCCAAGACAATCGAGTTCTTCATGGGCTCCCCTGATGATAACAACGCTCTGATGCTTTACAACGGTTTGATGGAAGTACTGAAACCATACTTAGATGACGGTACATTGGTATGCAAGACAGGCAGAACAAGCTTCGAAGATACCTGTATCCTTAGATGGTCTCAGGAAACAGCACAGCAGTGGTGTGAAAACTACTTAGCAGCTAACTATGCTGATGAAGACTTAGACATCTGCGCAACCGCATTTGATGGTTTCGCTTATGGCTGTAAAGCAGCTCTTGAAAATGCTGGTTACACCAAAGACAACTGGCCAATCATTTCCGGTCAGGATGCAGAGCTTATGGCTTGCAAAGATATCTTAGATGGCACACAGACATTCTCTATCTACAAAGATACTCGTCTCCTTGCTTCTAAGTGCGTAACTATGGTTAACGCAGTTTGCAACGGTACAGAACCAGAAATCAACGATACAGAGCAGTACGACAATGGTAAGTTAGTAGTTCCTTCTTATCTGTGTACTCCTGTAGCAGTAGACAAAGACAACATGAAAGAACTCATCGTTGACGGCGGCTACTATGAAGCTTCTCAGTTAGGACTATAATCACCTAAAGATTTCAAAGGGGGTGGTGGCATGGCCGCCACCCCTATTTTTCTAAAAGAATCCCCAAGGGAAGGGATACGAAATTCTATTATGAAGGGAGCAGATAGGATGTCGGATTACATTTTGGAAATGAACCACATCACAAAAGAGTTCCCGGGTTCTAAGGCACTGGACGATGTAAATTTCCAGGTAGAACGCGGCGAAATCCATGCAATTTGTGGTGAAAACGGTGCCGGTAAATCCACACTGATGAACGTATTATCAGGCGTTTATCCATATGGCACCTATGAAGGAGACATCATCTACAATGGGGAAGAATGTCGATTCCACAACCTGCGTGAAAGCGAGAAAAAGGGAATCGTAATCATTCACCAGGAGCTTGCACTGAGTCCACTCCTGACTGTCGCAGAGAATATCTTTCTGGGCAATGAACAGAAGAAATTCAAAGGAGTCATCGACTGGGCTAAGACCAGAAGCAAAGCAGAAGAGGTACTTGCAAGGGTAGGTTTGGAAGGTGAAAATGTCAATCTTCCAATTAATTCATTTGGTGTAGGTAAGCAGCAGCTGATGGAAATCGCAAAGGCACTTGCGAAGAAAGTAGACCTTTTGATTCTGGATGAGCCTACTGCAGCGCTGAATGATGAGGAAAGTAAGCACTTACTGGATCTGATGCTGGATTTGAAGAAAGAAGGCATTACCTGCATTATGATTTCTCATAAATTAAATGAGATTGAATATGTGGCAGATTCCATCACCATCATTCGAGATGGAAAGACAATCGAAACATTGAAGAAGGGACGTGACGATCTCTCTGAGGCGAGAATCATCAAAGGTATGGTTGGTCGTGAACTGACGAACCGTTATCCGGAGAGAACTGATGTCACCATCGGAAACACTGTTTTCGAGGTAAAAGATTGGAACGTATACAGTCCGGACGATGCAGATAAGCAGGTTATTAAGAATGTCAATCTGCATGTAAAAGCCGGCGAGGTAGTAGGTCTTGCAGGCCTGATGGGCGCTGGCCGTACAGAGCTTGCCATGAGTATTTTCGGTCACAATTATGGACAGAAAATCAGTGGTAAAGTGCTGATCAACGGCGAAGAGATTCCTACCAAATCAGTAAAAGACTGTATTGATCATAAACTGGCCTATGTATCTGAAGATAGAAAGACATATGGTCTGGTATTGCAGCACACCATTCGTGAAAACATGGCCATGGCTGCAAGACCGAAATTCTTTAGCAATCATGGGGTCATCCAAAAAAATGATGAAATCCTGGCAGCTGAAGAGTACAAAGCAAAAATTAACGTAAAAGCCACCTCTATTGAGCAGGAAGCAGGTTCACTTTCCGGTGGTAATCAGCAGAAGGTCGTACTGGCAAAATGGATGCTGACGCAGCCTGACGTGCTCATTCTGGATGAGCCTACGCGTGGTATCGACGTAGGTGCGAAATACGAAATTTATTGCGTTATCAATGAACTGGCAAAACAAGGAAAGGCTATCATCGTCATTTCCTCTGAATTGCCGGAAATCATCGGTACATGTGACAGAGTATATGTCATCAACGATGGCGAAATCGCAGGTGAACTGAATAAATCTGAGGTCACTCAGGAAAGAATCATGCAGTTCATCATGGCTCATAACAGAAAGGAAGCGTAGAGTATGGAAAAGAAAAAAACCGTCAATTTAGACTTAAAGCAGTACGGTATGATTTTCGTACTGATTGTGATTTATTTGATTTTCGCAGCGCTGACCAAAGGCGCTACATTAAAACCGGCTAACATCAACAACCTGGTAATGCAGAACGGATACGTAGTCATCCTGGCAACCGGTATGTTGCTTTGCTGTTTGACCGGTAACGTCGACCTTGGTGTAGGTTCCTTGGTAGCTCTGACCGGTGCTGTCTGCGGTATTTTATTGGTAGATATGGGTGCCAGCATGTGGATTGCAATCCTAGCAGCACTTCTTACCGGACTTGCATCCGGCCTTTTCGTAGGTTTCTTCGTAGCTTATATGAAGGTTCCGCCTTTCATCACCACCCTGGCCACCTGGCTCATGTGGAGAGGCTTGACCTACACTGTACTGAAAGCACAGACCAAAGGTCCTTTCCAGAGTGACTTCACCTTCATTGGTTCCGGTTTCTTACCTACCGTGAAAGTACCATATGGTAGTGGCGAAATCGACCTGGTATCTGTCATCGTAGCAATCGTTATCTCTGTCATCGTAGTACTGGTTGAACTCAGAGATATCCGTATCAAGAAAAAATATGGATTTGCATTAAATCCAATTTGGCAGCTTGTGATCAAAGATGCGCTGATCATCTTCATCGTATGCTTCTTGTTCTTTAAATTAGGACAGAACGCAGGTATTCCATTTGTACTGGTTATCCTTGCAGTGATTGTAGGTATCTATCAGTTCATCACCAGCAGCACAGTGGCAGGTCGTCAGATCTACGCACTGGGTGGTAACAGAAAAGCAGCAAGCTTATCCGGTATCAATACAGATAAAGTATTCTTCTGGGTATACACCAACTCCGGACTTTTAGCAGCAGTAGCCGGCGTGGTACTTGCTTCCCGTAACGCAGCAGCTACACCTAAGGCTGGTGATGGTTTCGAAATGGATGCCATCGCTTCCTGCTACATCGGTGGTACAGCGGTAGCCGGTGGTGCCGGTACTGTTATGGGTGCTGTAGTCGGTGCCTTCATAATGGGTGTCTTGAATAACGGTATGTCCATCTATGGATGGTCTACAGATATCCAGAAAATCGTAAAAGGTGCGGTACTGCTTTTGGCAGTTACAGCAGATCTGATGTCTAAGAGAAAGAAATAGGCAAGTTAGAGAAATAGGAGAAAAGGGGCGGCCTGCCCGGTCGCCCTTTTACTAAGGTATGAGAGAAGATAAAACACCAAAATATCAGGTATTGTCGGATTATCTGAGAAAAGAAATCAGAGACGGCAGACTAGCGCCGGGACAAAGGATTCCCTCCGAGAATGAACTGGTAAAAGAGTTTGAACTAAGTCGTGTCACCGTGCGTCACGCCATCGACATACTGGAAGAAGAAAACCTTCTGGTTCGTATGAAAGGCAGCGGATGCTATGTCAGCGAAAGATTGGCGGGCAGCGGTAAAAAGCGAATTGCTGTCATGATGACGTACCTGGATGGCTATATTTTCCCTCAGATTTTGCAGGCAATTGAAAGTACATTATCCGCCAAAGGATACTCCATTCAAATCGCCTTTACCAATAATCAGGTGATGAAGGAAAGAGAAATCCTGCAGGATATTTTAGAAAAAGATGAAGTGGCAGGGGTCATTGCAGAGACCACCAAGAGTGCTTTATCAAACCCCAATGTAGGGTATTATGAAAAGTTGGTAAAACGAAATGTACCGGTACTTTTCATCAATAGTTTTTATCCGGAATCTAAGATTCCCCACGTGTCCATGAACGATGTGATGGTAGGTAAAATCGCTACGGAACATTTGATTCAAAGAGGACATAAAGAAATCGCAGGTATCTTTAAACTGGATGATGGTCAGGGACACCAGCGTTTCTTGGGATATATGCAAGCGTTGGAAGAGGCGAATCTTCCACTGCGAGAATCCAACATCCTATGGATCGATACCATGGATGTGAAGCAGTTTGGCCTTTTGAAAGAAAAGGTGTTGGCTAGACTAAAAGGTTGCACCGGAGTCGTTTGCTATAACGATGAGGTGGCCTATGAATTATATAGGATGCTGGAAAAAGAAGGCATTCGCGTGCCGGAAGACATGTCCATCATGGGCGTGGATGCATCGGAAGATTTGGAAATCGGTTCGGTTGGTATCAGTTCAGTACCATATCCGATTAAAGAACTGGGAGCAAAAGCTGCCAGAAATATATTGCGCATGATTCGTATGCCGGGATATGATGGCAATCACGAATATGCAGTGAAGGTGTTAGAAAAAGGATCAGTCAAAGACTTAAATAAGTAAGTCTAAAGGAAGGTAAGGGGAAAAGGAGAAAAGAATGAAAAACTATCAATTTTGGTTCTGCACAGGCTCTCAGGATTTGTATGGGGATGAATGCCTGAAAAAAGTGGCAGATCACTCCCGCACTATCGTGGAAGAGCTGAACAAAACAGGAAAATTTCAGTATGAAATCGTATGGAAGCCTACCCTGATCAGCCAGGCTTCTATCAGACAGACCTTAAACGAAGCAAATAACGATGAAAACTGCGCAGGTGTCATCACCTGGATGCACACCTTCTCACCGGCTAAAATGTGGATTCTGGGTCTAAAAGAGTACAAGAAACCTTTGTGCCACCTGCATACCCAGTTCAATGAAGAACTGCCATATGATACCATCGATATGGACTTCATGAATGAGAATCAGTCTGCTCACGGTGACAGAGAGTATGGTCACATCGTAAGCCGTATGGGTATCGAGCGTAAAATCATCGTAGGCCATTGGTCAAAGGAAAGTGTACAAAATCAGCTGGCAGACTGGATGACCACAGCCATCGGTATCGTGGAATCTTCTCATATCCGCGTGTGCCGTTTCGGTGATAACATGAATAATGTAGCCGTAACGGAAGGTGACAAGGTAGAAGCACAGATTAAGTTCGGTTGGGAAATCGATCATTATAATGTAAATGACGTAGTAGAATACGTGGACGCTGTAGCAGAGGGGGATGTGAATGCCCTTGTGGACGAGTACTACAGCAAATATAAAATCATCGATGAAGGCAGAGACTTAGACGAGTTCAGAAGACATGTGGCTGTACAGGCTCGCCAGGAAATCGGTATCGAGAAATTCTTAAAAGAGCATGATTATCAAGCAGTGGTAACCCACTTCGGTATGCTGGGCGGTCTGCAGCAGCTTCCGGGACTTGCCATCCAGAGACTGATGGAAAAAGGCTACGGCTTTGGTGCAGAAGGTGACTGGAAGGTGGCAGCTATGGTGCGCCTCATGAAGCTGATGACAGCCGGCAAAAAAGATGCAAAAGGTACTTCCATGATGGAAGATTATACCTATAATTTAGTAACAGGAAAAGAAGGTATCCTTCAGGCCCATATGTTGGAGGTTTGCCCTTCTGTAGCAGATGGTGAAATCGGCATTAAGGTTTGCCCATTATCCATGGGAAATCGTGAGGATCCTGCAAGACTTGTCTTTACTTCTAAGACAGGCCCTGCCATCGCTTGCTCTTTGGTAGACCTTGGCACCAGATTCCGTCTGCTGATCAATGCCGTAGATTGCAAGAAGGTAGAAAAACCTATGCCAAAGCTTCCGGTAGGTACTGCCTTCTGGACACCACAGCCTAACTTAGAGGTAGGTGCTACCGCATGGATTTTGGCCGGTGGCGCACATCATACAGCCTTTACCTATGACCTATCCGTAGATCAGATGGTAGACTGGGCAGCAGCTATGGGCATCGAGGCAATTGTCATCGATAAAGATACCACAGTGCGCGATATCAAGAATGAACTTCGCTGGAACGAAGCAGCATATCGCTAAGGACTTCCAAAAAGTAGACAGAATATTAGAAACAAGATAAGAGAGAGGTAGGAAAATGAGTTTCTCAAAGGAAGAAATCAAGAAACAAATCTTAGACGGAGAGGCAGTGCTGGGCATCGAATTCGGTTCCACCAGAATCAAAGCTGTCCTTGTGGATAAAGTCGGCAATCCTATCGCCGGTGGTGCACATGATTGGGAAAACCGTCTGGAAAACGGAATCTGGACATACACCATGGAGGATGTATGGACAGGGCTGGCAGATTGCTATCAGGATATGACCAAGGATGTGCAGAATCAGTATGGTGTGGAAATCACCAAGCTTGCTGCACTGGGCTTTAGTGCTATGATGCATGGCTATTTGGTATTTGATGAGCAGGATAAACTGCTGACACCATTCCGTACCTGGAGAAACACCATTACCGGACAGGCTTCTGAGGAGCTGACCAAGCTTTTCAACTATCATATCCCACAGAGATGGAGTATCGCTCATCTGTATCAGGCTATCTTAAATGGCGAGGAGCATGTGCCTCAGATTCGTCATATCACAACTTTGGCAGGCTATGTACATTGGCAGCTGACAGGTGAGAAAGTGCTGGGTGTGGGAGAAGCATCCGGTATGTTCCCTATCGATTTAGCTACAGGCGACTTCGATGCCGGCATGATTGCGAAATTCGAAGATCAGATCAAAGCCAAGAACTTCCCTTGGAAGCTGAAGGAGATCCTGCCGAAAGTGGTGAATGCAGGTACCCCGGCAGGAACTCTGACGGCAGAGGGAGCAAAGAAATTAGATCCATCCGGCAAATTGCAGGCGGGTATTCCGCTTTGCCCTCCGGAAGGGGATGCAGGAACAGGTATGGTAGCTACCAACTCTGTAGCACAGCGTACCGGTAATGTATCTGCCGGCACCAGCATCTTCGGTATGGTGGTACTGGAAAAAGAACTTTCCAAAGTATACGATGAAATCGATCTGGTCACCACACCGGATGGTTCTCTTGTAGCGATGGTACATTGCAATAACTGCACCAGCGATATCAATGCATGGGTAAATCTGATGGCAGAATACACAGAAGCCATGGGATATCCGGTAGATAAAAACAAGATGTATGTCACCCTGTTTAACAAGGCTTTAGAAGCAGATGCAGACTGCGGCGGCGTGCTTTCCTATAACTATTTCTCCGGCGAGCATGTGACAGGTTTCAATGAAGGTAGACCTCTCATGGTGAGAAAACCGGATGCACACTTTAACCTGCCAAACTTCATGAGAGCAAATCTTCATGCAGCCTTGGCAGTACTGAAGAGTGGTATGGACCTTCTATTAAAAGAAGAAAATGTACAGTTGGATGAAATCTTCGGTCATGGCGGCTTCTTCAAAACAGAAGGCGTGGGCCAAAGACTTCTTGCTGGTGCTTTGAATGCACCTGTATCTGTCATGGAGACAGCCGGCGAAGGCGGCGCTTGGGGCATGGCGGTACTTGCTTCCTACCTGATCAAAGGAAATGGCAAGACTTTGCCTGAATACTTAAATACCGAGATTTTCTCTGACCAGGCTAGCAGCAAGAAAACACTGAAACCGGTACAGTCTGATGTGGACGGCTTCAACAAATATATGGAAGGCTACACAGCAGGACTTGCCATCGAACGGGCAGCAGTGGAGAATTTCTAGAAGAGGTGCGATATGTTAGAAGATTTAAAGAAACGTGTGTATGAAGCAAATATGCTTCTTCCAAAATATCAGCTGGTAACTTTCACCTGGGGAAACGTCAGCGAAATCGACCCGGAGACAAAGCTTTTTGCCATCAAACCATCAGGCGTAGAGTATGAGAAACTGACTCCTGATGATATGGTCATCATGGATTTGAACGGCAATAAAGTAGAAGGAAAATACAATCCTTCTTCCGATACCGCTACCCATCTGGAACTTTATAAAGCGTTCCCGGATATCAAAGGTGTGGTACATACTCATAGTAGCTATGCTACCAGCTGGGCTCAGGCAGGTAGAAGTATCCCTTGCTATGGCACTACCCACGCAGACTATATCTATGGAGAAGTGCCTTGCGTACGTTGCCTGACCAAGGAGGAAATCGAAGAAGCTTACGAGCAGAACACCGGTATCCTCATTGTGAATGAGTTTAAACGTCTGGAGAAAGACCCGGTAGCAGTACCCGGCGTACTGTGCAAAAACCACGGTGTCTTCACCTGGGGTAAAGATGCTCACGACGCTGTGCACAATGCAGTAGTAGTGGAAGAGGTGGCTAAAATGGCTTTCCGTACTGAACTCATCAATCCACAGGTACAGCCTGCTCCGCAGGAACTGCAGGATAAGCACTATTATAGAAAGCACGGTAAAAACGCTTATTATGGACAGCAAAATGCGTAAAAAACCGGAGTTTTGGTAACGAAAAACTAAAAAAGTTTATAATTAATGAGAAACAGAGCCTTGGTAGCGAAATAGAAACTATGGCTCTGTTTTTTTGTTTATTTATGGAAACCGGAAAAAAACATGGATTTGGGGTTATAGATTTTTCATATTTTAACTTTAAATTCTTAAGAAAAAGTGAGTTGAAGTTTAGAAATCTAAAAAATGAAAACGCAAAAAGCTTTGGTTCGTTTTCGAATTGTTAATCCAATTTTCAACTGAGGTTTCTGTGATTTAATAAGACATCTTGATAGGATAATACCTATAAGAAAGCACGATATGGGAATGTCGTGGTGAGGTATTTACTATGAAGAGACAGTTAGATCAGATTTTCTGGCGAGCAGTAGACGCCGGAAGAATGGCAAAAAAGAACAGTATTTCTAAAATGGCAGGACTGGGCAGACAGTACCGTTTTGTAAGAATTCCGGTTATGTTTGTGATGTTCTTGTACATCCTTATGAGTGATGCGATTCTGCATCTATTCATTACCCTTCGTACCAAAGAACAGTTTAGCAGGGGCCTTGCATATGCGATGGCTTTTGTGTTAGTGTTCAATACCTTTGATTATAGCCTTTTGGCAGCAGAGCAGGCAGCTACCGGCGAAATCATCGCAGTAGAAGAATTAGATGATGCGGTAGCAAATCAGACCCTTCCTGTAGATGCGAAAGAAAAGGATATTGCTTTCCCAACTTCTCTGAATGTCACAGTGCAGACTGTAACGGAAGAAGAACTGGAATTAGAAACAGAAACAATCGAAACAGAAACAGAAGAGACTGAAACCGAGACAGAAGAAACAGAAACCGAGACAGAAGAGACCGAACTTGCAGAGACTGAAACCGTGGAAGAGACAGAAGCTGCAGCTGAGACAGAGACTGTAGTGGAAACAGAAGCAGCAGAAGCATCTGTAGAAGCCGAGACCACGGTGGAAGAACCTGTAGAAGCGGAAGTAAACGCAGAAACTACAGCAGATGAGCAGCCGGCACAGGAAACACCTGTACAGACAGAAACACCTGCACAGACAGAAACTCCAGCAGAAAATGCGGCACCGGCAGCAGTAGAAGAAGATACTACCGCAAAGGCAGTTGTAGATTTCTTATTCCCTGTTATGAAAGTGTATGCAGCAGAAGTGGAAGAAGTTGCTGAGGGAACTGAAGTAGTAGAAGAAAATACAGAAGTAGCACCTGCAACTCGTCAGGTGGTTACAACAGAAGAGATTACATTAACAGGTATCAAGTGGCGCTTAGATGAAAGTCTTAGCACAAAGCCAAAGTTTAACTCCGAAGTAGAAGGCGAAGTATTCGTATACTCTCCAATTCTTCCGGAAGGTTATGTACTGGCTACACTTTTACCTACCATTACAGTTACCATCGTACCAAAAGATGCATTCCCATTTTATGAAGAAGCAGTTATCGATGGTGTGAAGATTGTGGTTTGGGCAGACGCAGGTGTGTTCCCGGAAGGCTCCAAGCTTTCTGCAAGACGCATTAGCGGTAGCGAAGAAGCACGGGTAGAGGCAGCTGTATCTCAGAAGAGAGACGAAAATGCCAATAAAGTAGAAAGTTATTCCTTTGATATCAAGGTTCTGGATGCAGAGGGCGCAGAAGTACAGCCGGATACCGCTATGGGTCGTGTGAAGGTTTCCTTTAGCATGGCAAAGGTAGCGAACCAGAACTTAGATACCGACGTATATCATACAAGTAATCACAATTCTGCAAACTTAGAAGCAGAGAAACTGGATACAAATGAAAACGGTGAAACCGTAGAAGCTTATACAGACGGATTCTCCTACTATACTGTAGAGTTTGGCTATGACGACATGCAGTACGTTTTAGCCGGCGATACAAGCGTAGCGCTTTCTGAAATTCTTGCAACAGTAGGTCTTTCCGGAACAGCCCTTAGCGCAGTCAGCAGCAATCCGGAACTTTTCGCCATCAGCGGCGAAGCAGGTAATCTGGTTGTCACTGCAGTGCAGGCTTTTAACACAGACGAAACTTTGACTATCCGTATGGATGATGGTTTTGAATATGTAATCCGCGTAACCGATTCTCAGGGAATCGAAATCGGCAACCATGGCTATCCTTATGGTGAAAACATGGAAAGCGACATTACATTGTTGCTGGATCTGCCAAGTGGAGGTGCTACCGTATACGAATGGCAGGTTAGTGATACAAAGAATGGCCAGTACAGCCCGGCAGCAGGCATGAGTGGCACAGTAAGTGCAGATGATAAAGTAATCAGAACAGCAAGTGTAGGAAATATAGTTACCAGTGGTAAGTGGTACCGCTGCGTAGTAAAAGCAAATGCAGACAGCAACGTGATTGGCACATCCGAGCCGGTACAGATACTGCATATGGCTTTGAGATGGAGTGAGTATTGGTACATTTCCAATGGCACTATGGCAATTAGCTATTTGAATGCAAACTCCTTCAACGTAGGCGGTAAGTTTGGAAATAACTGGTATTGCACAAGTTATTCAGATAAATGGGGTATTCAGTCCAGTGGTGAAGATGTCCCGGCAACCACAGGATATTACGAGACACAGGGTAATCTGAGTGCATTCAAATTCTTCTTTGAAGAAGAAAATGACCATATCGTTTACATCGATGCTACCATGGCACAGGGCATGAAGCACTTTGGATTCGCAACTGATATTATGGTTGGTGATAATGATAACGCACCTACCAGCGTGGTCCTGGATCGCAGTGGCAATCCGGTACAGATGCAGTTGATTCAGACTAATAGTTTTGCAGATTTAGAAAATCCGAACTTTGATAAAGACAATACATTATCCTTTGTGGCAAAGGCTATTACACCGGCCAATACATATTATGTAGGATACTATGGCGACGTTAAGATTTTCGCATTTAATGATCATGAACATGGTAACGCAGGTACCTATGTACTGGATCCTACAAACACTCACTTGGTTCAGATGGAAGGTGAAGACTCCGGCGGTTCCCTCTCTTGGATGAATCAGCAGCCGGGAAGTACCATTCACTTCTCCTTTAGTGTAGGTAGTGTAAATCAAACAGGTGCATCTCTCACCGCAACCGTAGAAACCAGCACAAACGGATTTACCATTCTGGACGCAGCTCCGGACACATACTATCGCCTATACAAAGAAGATAGCGAAGGAAATAAGAATTATATCGACGTAGCACAGAATAGCGATGGAACCTATAGTCCGGTATCCGGAGACGCTACAGGTTCTTCCTGGATCCCAGGTAATCTGGATGGTTTGACCTACAACCAGTTACAGTCTGATACCGTATACAAAGTGGAAATGCTGACAGCAGAAGATTATCAGAAGATGATCAGTGGTCAAGAAGTAGAATCCAGCACCACTGAAATCCAGACAGCAGTCGATCCGCTTCATCCACAGACTGACGAAGAAGGAAATACCACAAAGGTATCCGTAACCCGTACAGATAACAGCATTACTGTAAGTAATGTCACCATGGGTAGTGGTTACACCTACGCATTGGAAGATGAAAACGGTCGTGTGGTTACAACCTATCAGGCACCGACAGGTGAAGAAGGTGCAGAAGTTGGACAGATCACCTTTACAGGATTAGAAACAGATAAGACTTACTATTTGGTAGCAAAACATGATGGAAACGATAACTCCGGTAAGGTAGCAATGCCTGTAGCAGTCGTGAACACAGAGTATTACTACACAGGTAGTGAACAGACTCTTGATCCTTCTCAGTTGACAGTAAAGAATGGCGATGCAACACTGCGCTATGGCGTGGACTATACCATCACAGGCACCACCACAGCTACAGAAGAAGGCGACTATCAGATTCAGATCAACTTCCTTGGGGATTTGGCAGATAATGGCACCATTACCAAGACCTGGAAGGTACAGAAAGTACCTATGACAGAGAACGCACTGGAGATGGAAGTGGAATCTGTTGGATATTCAGGCACCGCAGTGACACAGTCAGTAGTAGTAAAAGATCCTCGCACAGGTCGTGTTTTAGAGGAAGGCGTGGACTATAGAATTCTGGATGATTCCTCCGCTATGGAACAAACAAGCGTAGGAAATTATCAGATCCGCATCGAAGGTATGGGCCACTATACCGGTACAGTGACGAAAACTTGGAGTATCAATCCGGTTCCAAGCAACTCCTTTAGCATGGCATTGAACGTGCAGACAGATGAGGAAGGCAACCTGGTAGGTTCACCGGAAGATCAGGTAGTGGTAAAAGATATCTACGGAAGAACTTTAACCAAAGGTCAGGATTATGACATCGTAGTAGTGGGTCAGAATAGTGATGGCAGCTACGATGTAAGAGTTACAGGTAAAGGCGGTTACTATGGTACTACAACAGCCAGAGTTACCACACCAAAACCTGCTAATATCATTACAGTTCCGGTAAGTAACAATGGAAATAATGGTAACCCGGGTACGACCAAAGACGTGGTACGTATCGCATCTGTTCAGATGGAACAGGAAGCAACCGGAACTCCTGCGGCACCGGATGTAAAGAATCTCAAAGTAAATAATTTGCAAAATGTAGTAGAAGAAGACACAGACCCTGATAAGGATGAGGTACATATGGTTGTCAAAGCGAAACCTATGGACGAGTCCTCTGTAGAAGAAACTGTCAAAACTGCAGTAAAAGCAGTCTTGACACAAGCTTATGGCGGCGCAGTATCTGAAAATGAAATCGGACAGGATTATTTAGACCTGTCTGTACTGAGAATCGTAAAACGTGCCGTAGCAAATACAACAACTTCTTCCCTAGTTCCGGATACTCAGAGCGTATTAGAGATTCAGGTAGAGTATAATTCTACAGACAAATACAACCTTTGCATCGTACGTGACCATGAAGGTACTACCAGTCGCTTTGCGAAATTAGCAAGCAGACCTACAGGTAATTATCAGGATGGTACATATTATGTAGAAGAAACCGTAGATGAATACGGTGTAGCAACCAGCCAGATTTACTTCTACTCCAGATACTTCTCCACATATACCGTGGCTTATACCACAGTGGATGTGCCTGTAAACTTAATGGGCGGCACCAGCGTAGCGACAGCATCTACCTCTACCCAGAGCGGAAGTGATGCAGCACAGGCAGGACAGCAAGTGGAAGAAGCAGCAGAAACAGAAGAAGCAGCAGTAAATGCAGCAGCTACAGAAGATACAGAAGATGCAGCTGATAATGCAGCAAAGACAGTTCCTCATACAGCAGATGAAAATCCAATCGTTTGGTTATGGATTCTCCTTGGTACAAGCGGTGCTTACTTAGGCTATCGCAGTAAAAAGGAACTGGAAGACAGATTACGTGAAGACATTAGATAAATAAGCCCTCACTATTAATTCCCAATAAATAAATTGCGGCGGCCCGCGGCGGAAGGATTTAGCAGTCCCTTCTCCACGGGCCGTTGCCAATTTTGTGACGGAAAGGAGATATGATATAATGTAGAGAGTTTTTTTGAAGGGGCTTAGGGTATGAATTTACAAATCATTGGAATATATGGAGTGCTGGCAGTAGTGGGTATTTTGCTGGCAGTCTTTCGCAAACAGAGCCGTTTGGTGTGGATCCTGACGACTCTATTTTTAGTGCCGGCGGCTTTTGGCATGCATGCCATGGCAAGCTACGTAGAGAAATCTGAGCAGGTGGTGGATGTAGAGAATGAAAACCACCTGGCCGGTCAGGACAAAGTGATGCTGCAGCTGGCCATGAAGTACTTAGAAGATGGAGATTTAGAGCGGGCAGAGGAAGTACTGGATATCTATGCGGAGACTTCTGAATATAACGATACCTATCTGAAAGCCTGGGCTGCCCTGGAGTATGCCAAAGGAAATGAGGATGGGGCCCAAGCCATCTGCGATATGCTGGACCTGTCTGTAAAAGATTTAGATGATTATGATGATCTGTTAGAAGCAGATGCAGAGGATAAAAAGGACAAAGAGGAAAAGGACGGCGAAAAGGATTTCATCGACGATTTGGCAGAAGCCATCGCAAAAAATGATGTCAAAGAATTAGAGGAAATCTTTGAAAAGATGCCGGAAGCGCTGGATGTACCTTATGTCCGTGAAGAGTATCTAAGGGGTCTTCTAGACAAAGAAGATTATGATGCGGTAGTGGAATACGCCAGAACCAATGAGACAGCAGAAGAACTTCTGATGTTGTCTGATCTGGTGCGTCAGGGCGCCATCGATGAGGATGTGTTAGAGGATAGCCCTTATCTGGAAAATCTCCAGGAAGAGGCAGATACGTTAAAGGACTGGATTCAGGACCAGACTTCTGATATGGAGCTGACAGAGCGTGATCAGGAAATCGTGGATCAGGCCATGGCTTCTTTGGACTACTCAGAATACGATAGCCTGGATGCCTTCCAGCAGAACCTGAAAGAAGATATGGCTCGTCAGGCAGAGAAGGATGAGGAGACAGAGTCTTCAAAGCTATATATGGAACTGTCTCGTGTATTCTATGAAGAGGATAATGAGACCGTTTCTACAGAGTACTTACGTGAAGCGCTTTTGACAGCAGGTGACAGTGAAGACCCTGCTTACGCAGAACCTGTTCGTGAATTAAATGAGATTCTGGAAGACAAAGAGAATACTGAGGGACTGAAACAGATTGATGAAGTAACTCAGGAACTTGTAGACAACATGGGCCCGAGAAAGCTGAAAGTGGACGCTGGCAATCGTAGCGATGACTATGACGCTGGCGAAGCGGATTGGGATACAGACGAAGATGCTGACTGGGATGAAGAGGCAAGCGAAGACACGCAAGATCCGGGTTCGGCAACAAGCGGTCTAGGAATCGCTCCGGAAGATGCTGTAACAGAAGAAAAGGATTTTGCGCAGCATGTGACTACGCAGGTGAACCAGATGACAGCGTCTCTGAATATCGCCTCAATCGATGCAAAGCAGTTTGAGACAGTGACCTCTATCATTTCCCTAGACGAGTCTATCGCCGACACGGCAGAGAAGTTCAAAGAGAATGTCAGAGTCTACGATTGTGATATCGAGATTCCGGATTATAAGGTAGAGAAGCTGGAAGATAAGGGTGTCAATATCATCCTGGTGTGCGATAACTCCGGCAGTATGGAAGGCGACAAAATCGCCAACTTAAAGAGTGCTGTAGGTGCTTTTGTAAACGGATTATCCAGTGATGTAAAGGTGGGTATCGTATCCTTTGACGGCGGTATACTGGGAAATGCCAGTGCTAGCCTTGGTTCCAATGCGGGGCAGTTGAAGGCAGCTATCGATAACATGGGAGCCTTCGGTGGCACCAATATCTACGGCGGTGTATCTTCTGCCCTTGATCAGATGCAGGCCGGAGAGCGTATGAATGTCATCATCCTCATGTCAGATGGCCAGGATAGTGCGCCGGATGGAGACAGACTCTATGAGCTGAAGAAGAGCTGCAGTGACAGAGATACGGTCATCTACTCCATGGGCCTGGGCGCAGACGTGGATTCTGCTGTGCTGAGCACCTATTCCGGTACCTGCGGTGGTAAATACACCTTCGTAAGTAATTCTGCTACTTTGCAGACTACTTATAACTATCTGTATCAGATGAGTAAGAATCGCTACCGCATCACCTACACAGCGGCAGATACCTTGCAGACAGATCGTCGCTTGCAGGTAGAGTGGAATAAAGATAGCAAGATTTATGACGTAAAGAATTATAGTTTAGTGGATAACTCCGAGTTAGAAGATTCTCTTGGTGAAAAATATGATGTGGTGTTAGATGGCATCACCATCTCCGGATTTGATACCAGACTCCTCTATAAGTCTACCGTAGACCAGACCATCTATCTAAGAGGAAAAGGCCTGGAAGAAAAACTGAATATCAAAGTAAGCATCAAGTCAGGTGTCAGCTATGACCTGGAATGTGAATATGAGAAAGATACTTCCAAATACGCAAAGGATACGGCATGGAAGGTGACGGTACCTGCGAAAGTAGCCTGCGGTGAATACGATGTGTATGTGACGGTAAATGGCAAACGTGCTGTATTTAAGTCAGGCCTTATCGTCACCAGTGGAGACTTGCACGTGGTGCGTTTTGGCTCCTATGTATTTGAAGCATCTACCATAGGACAGACTTCTACCGCTACCACCATGTCGGGCTATGTCCGCATGAATGATTGGCTCAGCTTCACCGGTGGTGTCAGCCTGGTAGGTGATGTGAAGACTGCAGATTCTGTAGTCATGAAGTCTTCTGCTTTCAATGTAAGCTTTAGACCAAATGATCCGGACCTGAATCTTTTTGCAAAAGGTATGGCGAAGGTAGGTCGTACAATCAGCGTTAGACCGATGACAGATTTCACTCTGTATCGTAATGATGGCAGGTCACCGGATGATGATGCCTTCAAAGTGCAAAGTGCAGTATTAGGCCAAGGCCTCATGATTCAAGATTTGCTCACCCTGTCTACGCCCGGCGTAGAGTTATATCCGGACCGCATGGAGGTGAACTTCAATCGATTTACAACGGAGCTTCCATTCCAAGATAAGCTCCTGGATGTGGCAGGATATGAGAGCCCATTTGCGTTCGGTCAGGAGCATGAGGAGGTGCTGATTGTATCCCAGAGTGCTGTAGATTGTAAGTTTGAACTTAAACTAGAGAGCAGTGATAAAAAGAACTTCTCGCAGGCGAAGCTTTGTAACATGCCTATGTATGTAAATCTGGATGACATGGAGCTGAAGATCAATACAAAGGATGACGAGTACGAGTTCAAAATCACTACCAATATCGCTATGCTATGTGACGGTGTAGGCTTTAGTATTAAGTACAAGCAAGGTTTGGATGAAATCATGCTGTATGCAGATAAGGATATCAATACTACCATTAGTGGCGTGCCCATCACCTTCTCTGATTTCGCTTTAGGCGTAACGGATATGGGTGGTCCAAGTACCTGGCAGGAAGTATTTAACGCTACTTTGCAAGGTCAGTGCGATATCTCCCTGGCGAAGGTGTCCGCATTCTTCCCGAAACTGAAGAAGTTTACCGGAGATATTTCTCTCCTGTCTTTGGATGATACGAAGCTGAATCTGCGCTTTAAGAACCCGTATATCGGGGTGGAGACAACTCTGAAAGCTTTCGAGGCTGTAGAACTGGGTAGTGCCTCTATCAAACTGGGTATGAATATGGATTATTCTAATTCCCTGATAGGTTATGATGGCGTGGGTATCAATGGTATTGTAGGAAAGTTGAGCAAAGGCTTTAAACTGGAACTTGCAAATTGCCTGGTGGATATCGGCGGAAGTGAAGAGGTAGCTATCTCTAATAAAGTGGTAGGAAGTGATACAGAGGGCCACGGTAAGTACCGTTTTGAATGGTGGTTCTTCTCTCATGAGAAAGAAGTCAGCGGTGAAGTGTTCCTTGGCATGTATCAGCAGCATAATGGCAAATATTGCTTCGGCGTAGTGGTACGGAATGGTACCTCCATCGTACTGAACGAAGCAATACAATTGTAATTCGATAAGGGAATTGATATGAGTTTGCAATTCAAAAAGAGAAAAAAGAATACAGCAGGAGCCGGAAAAGGATTCCAGATACTGAAAAGAGGCTTGGCCATTTTGGTGATGGCCATCCTTTCCTGGGTGTTTCTGCCCTTACAGGCTCTGGCGTTAGAAACCGTGACTGTGACCAATGAGGTGCAAAGGGATATTTCCTTAGTCATCTTTTATGAAGGGGCGCAGCCTAATGTCATGGTGACAGATCCCAACGGAAAGAGCTACGGTGGAAAGGAAGACTTCACAGGTTACGATGAAGGTGAGACCACGTTGTATCTGTATCTGGAGGATGCTCCGGCAGGTGAGTACACCATCTCCGGTGATAAGAAGTTTGAGTGTGAAATCTATGACTGGACAAAACCCTTGTCGGTGGAAAGCTTTACCATGGACCCGATGGAAGGTGATTCTGTCAAAGTACATACGAAAGCGACATATGATGAGGATACCTATTTCGATTGGTACATCTATGCACAGCGTACCGATACACAGTTAGGAAATGGACGGATGCTTTTGACCAAGACATCCGGATACACCAATCGAGAAGATGATACGACATTGGATGTATCCGCTCTTCCGGATGGTACTTATACGCTTTCTATGGAAGCGGTCATTACCTTGCCTAGTGAACTGGAAGTAACAGCAAGTGCTACGTTGGATAAGGAACTTACCATCTCCGGACACACGCAGCCTGGAGACGAGTCCAAGATTGATCTTTGCTTGAATCTGACGGATGGTATTTTGGAACTGGATTGGAGCGCCATCGAAGATACCTACGACCAGATGTATGTAGGAATCGCAGCGGCGGATGGAACGCCTCTTTATGAGAATACCTTTGAAAGAAATATTCAAAAGGATACCGCTAATATCGATCTGGCGGGTGGAGATGTGACTGTGGTACTCCGTCCCATCTATAGAGAGAGCTTTGCAGCTGAGTACACCAGACTGGTACCGGTGAAACCGGTGGTAACAATGTCCATCGATACGCCGGAGGCTACCGGGGATTTGATGATGAGTGTACACTATCAAGCAGGCAGTGAGACCATTCCGGTGCGCATCAGCATGGGAGATAAGTCAGAAGTGTACCGTGTAAATGGTGAGGGTGATTTATCCGTACCTCTTGAATTAGGCGATAATAATGAGGTGGAAGTGCGCTATACGGTGGCAGCAGGCCTATCCTACAGTGTGCTGAAAACCATCACAGTACAGAATCTTCCTCCGGTCATTTACCTCTATGGTGTGGAAGACCGCATCCTTACATCGGATAAAAAAGTGACCCTGCGAGGCAAAACAGATCTGGATGCTAAGCTGACGGTAAATGGTGAAGCCGTAGAGCTTTTAGAGGGCGGTGCATTCCAGATAGAAGTTCCTTTGGAAAAAGGAGAAAACCTGGTAGAACTGGTCAGCGAAAATACCTATGGTATCAAGGCTACTAGAACCGTGCAAGTAATCTGCGGTGACGGCTATGGTAGTGCTGCAGGAGATGCAGGCAAGGGACTGCCAAATAAATGGCTGATGATAGGCGGAGCAGGTCTTTTGACCTTCCTCATCCTGGTGTTGGTAGGCCTTAGAGGACGCAAAAAAGGATATGGCATCGTAAGGATGCTTTGGGCCCTGCTACAGACAGTGCCGTTCCTGGCTATGCTTTATGCTGCAGGTGGTGCAGGCTATGCCTTCTATCGTTATCAGACCATGACTGACACAATCCGCGGTAATGACCTAATCTCGGTTTTGGAGACCGGTACCTATAATCAGATTACAGATACCCTGATGACCAGAACTGCTTGGAAGACCATGGGCACCAGACTGATGATTGTAGCGTGGATTTGCCTGATTGTATGGATCGTCCTTTTAGTCATCGCCAATCGACTTGGTGGCGGCTCATCAAAAGCCCCTGAAGTACAGAGTCCAGAGACGTCTGAAATTCAGCCGGTAGTGACAGAAGAAGCAGCTGAGGAGATGCCTCGCATGCGATACTGCCCCGAATGTGGTGCGGAAGTGGATCCAAACGGGGCGTTCTGCGGTAATTGTGGACATAAGTTTTAAGAGAAATGTATCTTGAAGGAGCTATGGAGAAATCCATAGCTCCTTTTTTGACGTTTACACATTGCGTATGTCATAGATATGTGACATAATATACACGATGTGTAAATAATGGAGGGAACGTGAGATGGATACTGCCAATAAGATAAAGGAACTGAGAGAAAGTACGGGATTAAACAGAAAAGAGTTTTGCGAACAATTCCAAATACCTTACCGAACTGTCACCGAGTGGGAACGCGGAACTCGTCACGCCCCGGAGTATGTTGTTAGACTTCTGGCATACTATATTGAGATGGAAAAGTATGCGAAAAGAAAAAGTTCGCATGATAATAATGCGCATTGACATGATGCGTATTAAAAAATATAATGTAAGTAATCGGAGGGCGTAATGCCAAAACGACCAAGAGAAATGGAACGCGAAATACTGGATGATGGATGGATTTTTAAGAGCCAGGAGGGCTCACACAGACATTATGTACATCCGAGTAAACCTGGTAAAGTTACGATACCATTTCATAGTAAAGAACTGAGTAAGATTATAGAAAAATCGATTCGAAAGCAGGCAGGACTAGAATAAGTCCGCATAGAGATGGAAGGAGGAACGACGATGTTGTCTATATACCCAGCATGTTTTTTTAAAGAGAATAAAGGCTATTCTGTAGTTTTTCCTGATTTAAACTGGCTTGCTACATCTGGTAAAAATGAGAATGAAGCAATGAAGATGGCGGTAGAGTGTCTAGCAGGCTATCTCTATGTGCTTGAGAAGGATGGGGATAAATTACCCAAACCATCTGCAATGAGCAAAGTTGATATTAAAAAGATTGCAAAAGAATTAGATGCTGATTTAGAAGGATCTTTTGTAAATATGGTATCTGTGGATGTGGAGGAATATGCAAAGGCGCACTTTGAAAAAGCTGTGCGTAAAACTTTGACAATTCCTGCATGGTTAAACAACGTTGCACAGGAGAAGCATATCAACTTCTCACAGACATTGCAGGAAGCACTTCTCGCAAAAATAAAAATGTAGTTTTATATTCTTGTTTTTGCACCCAGAAAGGTGTATAAAGAAAAAGGTAACAAAATATAGACGGGAGCTCGTATGACGGGCTGAGAGGAAGGTGTGACCTTCGACCGAGAACCTGATTTGGATAATGCCAACGTAGGGATGCCTGTAAGACTGGGAGTAGATTCGCGGAAGCAACCATTTTGGGGCTTCCGCTTTTTTATTTGTAAAAAGTGGAACCTTGAAGTGGACGCAGACTCGTATGCTGGCAGAAACCGAGAAATGGAGGATGACATGAAAAAAAGTAACTGGTTAATTCGTATGGTGATGCTGGCTATGTTTGTAGCTCTGGGGGTGGTGATCTCACCAATCTTGAGGGTGGAAGGTATGTGCCCCATGGCCCATCTGATCAACATTACATGTGCTGTGTTTATGGGCCCGGCTTATGCATTTCTGGATGCGGTTTTGATCGGTGTGATTCGTATGGTTTTAATGGGAATTCCACCACTTGCCCTGACAGGCGCTATATTTGGGGCAGCCTTATCCGGGATCTTTTATAAGGTTTCCAAAGGAAAAATCTGGGCTGCAGTACTGGGTGAAATCATCGGCACCGGTATCATCGGCGCCATCGTATCCTATCCTGTAATGACTTATCTTTGGGGGAGAACAGAACTTACATGGTTCTTCTATGTACCGTCCTTTATCTGCGGTACGCTAATTGGCGGAAGTATCGCGTTTGTTTTACTGCTGCATATGCAGGCGACTGGAAATCTGAAAAAGATTCAGAACGCGCTGAAGGACGTAGATACTACGAAAGAAAAGGTTGCATAAATGTCTGACTTAATCCACTGTATTACAAATCCCATATCCATGATGCAGTGTGCCAATGCTGTGCTGGCTCTGGGAGCGAAGCCCATGATGGCAGAGCACCCACAGGAGGTGGCAGAGATTACGGCTACCGCATCAGCACTCCTTTTGAACCTGGGGAACATATCGGATGTCCGAGTGGAGTCCATGAGGATTTCCTTTGGCGTAGCTATAGAAAAGGGCATACCGGTTGTAATAGATGCAGTGGGGGTGTCTTGCTCTAAGCTGCGACGAGATTTCGTGGAAGAGTTGCTGCGGGATTACGCGACTGGTTTGGAATCGGAAAGAGAGCAAAAAACAAATCAGCGCTGTCTACTGTTAAAGGGCAATTATTCAGAGATTCTGGCCCTAAGAGATTTGGGGTACACAAGTAAAGGCGTGGATGCAGAACAGGGCCTTGCAATAGAGAATGTGATAGATGCGGCAAAGACCTTGGCAAATCAGTATGCATGTCTGGTACTGGCCAGTGGCGAAGCAGATGTCATTACGGATGGTAAAGAAATTGCACTGGTTCAAAATGGCCATCCTACGATGAGTTCCATTACAGGGACCGGATGTATGCAGGGTGCAATCTGTGCTACTTATCTGGCAAGGGAGGCATCTATGGATTCTGCGGTGGATGCTTGCGCATGTCTTGGTATCGCCGGCGAAGTGGCGGTAGATAGATTGAGTAGTAACGCAGATGTAGGTGAACTAGGCCGATATGGCTGTGGAAGTTATCTTATAGCATTGCTGGATGCATTGTCTTTGATGGATGACAAGACGGTACAAACTCGAAAGCGAATCCAAACGCTGAAATAAAGCATACGCGTAGCATATGACAAAATATAACAAGGGGATTAGAACAGTGGGTAACGTATCAAAAGAAACCATGGAACTGTATCTGGTGACAGATTCTACCGGGTTAGAGGAAGAAGTATTCTTACAAAAAGTGGAAGCAGCCTTGCAAGGTGGCGTGACCATTTTGCAGCTTAGAGAAAAAGAGAAGAGCACCAGGGAGTACATGGAGCTGGCGACGAAAGTCCATGCTATCACGAAGAAATGCGGTGTGCCTTTGATCATCGATGACAGGGTGGACGTGGCGCTGGCAATCGATGCAGAGGGGGTCCATGTGGGGCAAAGTGATATGCCGGTGGATATCGCCAGAAAGCTTATGGGACCCGAGAAAATCGTGGGTGCTACCACAAAGACAGTGGAGCAGGCTAGGGAAGCTTATGAAAAGGGAGCGGACTATTTAGGAGTAGGCGCTATCTATCCCACCACCACGAAAGTGAAAACTGTACTAACTTCTGTAGATACATTGAGAGATATTTGCAATGCGGTGCCTATACCGGCTAATGCTATAGGTGGTTTGAATAAAGACAACATCCAGGTATTAGCAGGTGTGCCCATAGCAGGAATCTGCGTAGTGTCTGCCATTATGAAGGCGGAAGATTCCGGGACAGCAACTAAGGAATTATCAGAAGCCTTTCGACTGTTGAGAACAGAGTAAGCTTAAACTGGAACTCTTCACAAATAGGAAAGACAGGTGCGAGATATGAAAAAAGTACTAACCATAGCAGGTAGCGATTCATCAGGTGGAGCCGGCATTCAGGCGGATTTAAAGACCATGGAGGCTCATGGTGTCTTTGGCATGAGTGCTATCACTGCATTGACAGCGCAGAACACCAGAGGCGTTAACGCTATCATGAACGCTACGGGAGATTTTTTGAAGGAGCAGATCAAAGCGGTCTTCGAAGACATCGAGCCGGATGCGGTGAAAATCGGTATGCTACCGAATGTGGATACCATCGAAGCGACGGCAGAGTCCCTGCAGAAATATCATCCCAAGTGGATTGTTTTAGATCCGGTGCTGGTAGCCACCAGCGGAGCAAGCCTTTCAGAAAGGGATGCCAAGTCAGTTTTAAAGGCAAAACTATTTCCACTTGCTACGGTGATTACACCCAATATGCCGGAGGCAGAAGCGCTAAGTGGTAGAGAAATCCATAGCAAACAAGATATGGAAGACATTGCAAAGCAGCTGGGAGATACTTATGACTGCGCGGTACTTTTAAAAGGGGGCCACAATCATTTTGCAGAAATGGAAGGCGAGGCAAAGCGGCACGGCGGAGAAGGAGAAAGCACATCGGGAGAGATGTCTCCGGACTATTTGTATATTCCGACAGAGAAACGTGGCGTTTGGATTAACGGTAGGCGTATCGAGAATCCCAATACCCACGGCACAGGATGCACTTTGTCCAGTGCGATTGCCTGTAATCTGGCTCTGGGCTATGACCTGGAAAAAGCAGTCCGCAGAGCGAAACACTATATTGAAGCCTGCATCGCTTATGGGCTGAACCTTGGATTTGGACGAGGCCCACTGCACCATTCCATCCATATGGATGATGCGATTTTGGAGGATGACATCTAGTCGGTTTACTGCTTGGAGTGCCATGGTGCAGTCCGGGATAGGGAGAGATAAGAGAAGGAGAAAAGTAACATGGAAAACTACGCAACACAGATGGAGGCAGCAAGAAAGGGCATCATCACACCACAGATGGAATTGGTGGCCAAAGAGGAGTACAGAACACCGGAGGAAATCAGAGAGTGGGTGGCAAAGGGACAGGTGGCCATCTGCGCCAACAAGAATCATAAGTGCTTGAAGGCAAAGGGTGTAGGCTCTATGCTGAAAACAAAAATCAATGTAAACCTGGGTGTGTCTAGGGATTGCAAGGACTATGATATCGAGATGGAAAAAGTGATGGCTGCAGTAAATATGGGGGCAGATGCCATCATGGATTTATCCTCTCATGGAAATACCCAGCCCTTTAGACAGAAACTGGTGCAGGAGTGTCCTGTCATGCTGGGTACCGTGCCGGTATATGACAGCGTGATTCATTATCAGAGAGATTTAGCGGAACTGACGGCAAAGGACTTCATCGATGTGATCAGGCTCCATGCAGAGGATGGCGTGGACTTTGTGACCTTGCACTGCGGTATCACTCGGAAGACTATCGACCAGATTAGAAAGCATAAGAGAAAAATGAATATCGTATCCCGCGGTGGCTCCCTGGTATTTGCCTGGATGAGCATGACAGGAGAAGAGAATCCTTTCTATGAGTATTACGATGAGATTCTGGAAATCTGTAGAGAACACGATGTGACCATTTCTTTGGGAGATGCTTGTAGACCGGGATGTCTGGCTGATGCCAGCGACGTGTGCCAGATAGAAGAACTGGTGCGCCTGGGAGAACTGACCAAACGTGCATGGGAGAAAGATGTGCAGGTGATGGTGGAAGGCCCCGGACATGTACCCATGGATCAAATCGAAGCCAATATGAAAATACAGCAGACTTTGTGTATGGGGGCTCCTTTCTATGTACTGGGACCTTTGGTGACGGATATCGCACCCGGTTATGACCACATCACTTCTGCCATCGGTGGGGCTATGGCAGCAGCAGCCGGAGCAGCTTTTCTGTGCTACGTGACGCCGGCTGAGCATTTGGCTCTGCCCAATGTAGAGGATGTAAAGCAGGGCATCATCGCTTCTAAGATTGCAGCCCATGCAGCGGATATCGCAAAGAAGATTCCCCATGCAATGGATCAGGATAATGCCATGGCAGATGCCCGAAAAGCCTTTGATTGGGATAAACAATGGGAATGCGCCATCGACCCGGAGACCGCCAAGGCCATCCGTGCAGACAGGGCGCCGGAGTTTGATGACACCTGCAGTATGTGCGGTAAATTCTGCGCTGTACGAAGTATGAATAAGGCACTGGCCGGTGAACATATCGATATTTTGTAGACGGCAAACCACTTCTTAAGTTTTAGGAAGTGGTTTTTTTAGACTTTTTTAATGGACTTGTAGGGCGGAAAAACATAGAATTAATATAAATTAAAAGGATTTTTAGAAGTAAATTGCTAGGTGTAAAAAGGGGAAACATGTATCAGTTTACGGAAGAAGAAAAAAGGATTTATGAAAAAATAAATGTTCCACTTCTGTTTTTTGAAATGGTGGAAGGAGAGCCGGTGCCGGCGCTGATTTCGGATGGCCTTCTGGAATTTCATGGGGTGACGAGAGAGTCTTTGAATCGTGACTTTGATGGATTCATTAAGGGGAGCTTGTTGGAAAAAGTACATCCGGATGAAGTATTAAAACTAAGAAGTGTCACAGATGACTTTGTGTCGCGTAAGCTTGATCGCTACGATATCATCTTCCAGTCTAGACGAGATGATGGGTATCACACAGTTCATGCGGTAGGCACCTGGCAGCAGATGAGGGACGGTGTTGAACTAGCCTTGGTCATCTATATGGATTTATCCAGAAGCGAGCAGAATCTGAGGGCGTTACTGGATGGATATCATCTTTTTGAAGCGGATGATTTCTATAAGGATCCGTTAACAGGCCTTCCCAATATCAATTACATGCATCAGTACGGGGCGGAACGTGTCAAAGAAATGATTGGAAAAGGGACGATTCCGGTGGTCCTGTACTTCGATTTGGATTCTATGCAGTCCTACAACAGTCAGTACGGATTCAAAAAAGGAGATGAACTACTGGTTCTCCTGACGAGTATTCTGCGGGACGAGTATCCCGAGGCCATGATTATCCGTGGCGTGGATGATCATTTCATCGTGTTGGATGCATATACCTCAAAAGTGGAGATGATAGAAGTATGCAAGACGGTGAATCGTCGTGTCCGGATGGAGGCCTTTGGCAATACCACAGGAATCCATGTGGGAATTTGCAAATACAAAAAAGGAATGGACGCCATCGCCATGCTGGATCATGCGAAGCAGGCGAATAAGAACTTAGAACGAGATATGAACATTTGTTATAAGTTCTATTCAGATCAGGATAAAGAGAAATACCAGAAGCAGAGATATATCGTAGAGAATTTCTATAGAGCCATCAACAATGGCTGGATCAAGGTGTACTATCAGTGTTTTCTTAGAGTGGAGACAGGTAATGGGTACGGCTTTGAAGCACTGGCCAGATGGGTGGATCCGGATAAGGGTTTGATTTCTCCCGGAGATTTCATTCCGGCTTTGGAAAAATACCATCTGATGTATGACCTGGATTTATATATGTTTGAGCAGGTATGTAGAGAGGTTAAGCCCAGGTATGAGGCCGGACTTCCGCTACTGCCTGTTTCCGTGAATTTCTCCAGACAGGATTTCGACTATATCAACATTCCGGAGCAATTAGACCGTATCGTTGAAGAATATCACATCGAGCAGTACGGCCTTGATAAGAGCTATTTTATCGTGGAGATTACCGAGCAGGATATGGCGGTAGGTACCGAGAATTTCTATAAGCAGTTAGATGAGATTCGAAAGAGCGGTTATCAGCTTTGGATTGATGATTTCGGAAGTGGCTATTCTTCCCTGAATATTTTCAGTAGGTTTGATGTGGATTTGGTGAAGTTCGACATGGAGCTGTTGAAGGATTTGGACAGACATAATGGAGCCAATCGGGAAATCATCAAGGCTATGATTGGGGTGGCGAAGAAACTGGGCATCCATACGCTTTGCGAAGGTATGGAGACAGAGGAGCAAAAGGAATTTTTAAAAGCTGCGGGATGTGAGCTGGCGCAAGGCTTTTTATACCATAAGCCAGAGGCCCTGGATACCATTTTTGATAGATTAAAAATAGGGATTCCGATTCCCAAGTGGGAAACCACTGAGGAGAGAAAGAGGCGTGAAAAAACATGGACCAGTCCTATGTAATGTAGGGGTGGGCAGAACGAAAGATGATTACCCGGGACATTTTTGTTCCGGGTTTTTTCGTGTAGAACGGAAACCGGATATATGTTATGATAGCAGCTGAATGATTAAAACATGATGGGAGAGAAACCATGAGCCTTACGATTATACTGCTGAAACGTTTACTGGTGATGTTTATTTTTATGGGCATTGGCACCTTTCTGTACAAAAGAAAGTACATTACGGAGGAAGGGAGTAAGACCCTTGGCAATATCCTAATCAGGCTGGTGCTTCCCTGTGTCATTATCAATGGCTTTATCACAGAGCGTAGCGTAGAAAAATTGCAGAGACTTGGGCTAAGTGCCCTTTTGGCCGTGGTTTTGCTTCTGCTGTCTGTAGTGATTTCTAAATTGACATTCCGCAAAGATGGCATTGCAGTATTTGCAGCATCTTTTTCTAATCCTGGATTTTTTGGAATTCCTTTGATTCTTGCAGTGCTTTCCGGTGAGGCAGTCTTTTATGTGGCTCCTTTCATTGCATGCTTGAATATAGGCCAGTGGACCTATGGTGTGAAGCAGCTAAAGGGAGAGGAGTATCATGCGGATGCAAAAAGTATTTTGCTATCTCCTTTTATGATTGCTTTGGCTATTGGACTTTTACTGTTCTGTGGAAATATCCCGGTGCCGGAGGTGGCAAAAGATGTGATTAGTTCTGCGGCAGGACTGAACACACCTATCGCTATGATGGTAAATGGTGTGTATCTTGCCAAAGTGGATTTGAAGAAAATGGTTACGCGTAAGAAAGCCTATGGGGTCAGTGCTATCAGACTTTTAGTAGTTCCGGCTATCTCCGCTTTGATTCTGATGCTTGTGCCCAATACCTACTTGGATTTAAAATTGGCAATTTTGATTGCTACGGCCTGTCCGGTAGGTAGTAATGTAGCAGTCTATGCGCAGCTTCATGGCGAGGATTATGGCTACGCGGTAGAGACAGTGGTCATGTCTACGATTCTGTCGGTGATTTCGATTCCTGTGATTCTGAGTGTTGTGCAGATGATATGGAAATAAGTCCCCTACTATTGTTCGTTACGTTTCATTGCGTCTACAATCTGCTGGAAGGATCCTGTGATAGCCTCATAATTTTCCGGGATATGTGGCCGCAAACATTTTGCACAAGATTTTATACCGTTTTCTGTGTATTCGAAGTTTCCGCCGCACTTGTCTCCTAGCATGTACAGAGGGCAGTAGCAGAAGAGACAGTTAAAGTCTTCCGGATGGTTTGTCTTGTGGCAGGGAAAATATTCACATTCTTTGTTTTGAAAAAATTTGTAATGTTCCATGCCTTTATTGTAACTGATTTTTAGCTTTAGAACATCCGCTTTTTAATTTTCTGTAAGTTCCAATCGGTCACTATCCGGCGAAATGGTGGCAACTACGCTTACGCCGGTAAGCTCTTCTATCATGCGATAGTTGTCTTCTTGCATCAGCACCTCGAGATGATCTGCGTCATCGGACCGGCTACTATTATCTGTTAGCCCGATTGGATATTCACCCACATAGTGATTCAAAAGTATACCGTCTACTTCAATTCCCAGGCTTCTGATATAGGCGATGGTAGTGACTACGTTGTGGATGGTGCCAAGGCCTGCGTCGGCTACTACTAACACCGATAAGCCTAATGCTTTTACTACGTCTGGTAATAAAATCTTTTCATCTTCATCATAACGAATCGGGCATACGATGCCACCGCTGCCTTCTACTACAGTGAAGGCGTGGCTGTCTCTTACAGCCTGATAATCTGCAACGACTTTTTTTAAATCAATAGGACGGTTATTTATCTTAGCAGCTAGATGCGGGGATACTGCTTCGGAAAAAAGATAGGAAACCATGGAATCGTCGGGTTGCTCCAGACCGGCGATTTTTTTAACATATCCTGCATCGCTTTCCGGAATGCTGTCTGCGCCGGAAATGGCAGCTTTATAGTAAGCTACGTCGATTCCTTGCTCTTTATAGTATTTGGCCAGCAGGGCAGTGACATAGGTCTTACCTATATCAGTGCCGGTGCCGGTGATGAAGATGCCTTTTTTCTTTTTTACTATATCTAATAATGCATGCATTTTGCTCAATCCTTAATCCTGTTCTACTTCATTTTTCTTACGTTGTTGTCATAAGTCATCTGGTGATGGATGCTATTTATTCCAAAGCTCCTCTCGATACCCTAGTTCATGAATCATGTTCATATCGGACTCGATGGTGTAGCCTGCTGTAGTCAGCATGTCGCCGGAGATGACGGCATTAGCTCCTGAAGTGAAACATTCCTTACCGTGACCGGGGAGCAGACCTCTGCCTCCAGCTAAACGGATGGAAGCATCCGGCAGGATGAAACGGTAGACTGCTACGATACGGCACATGTCGTGAACATCCAGCTTTTTGTTGTTTTCAAATGGGGTTCCGGGAATAGGATTCAGCATGTTTACCGGGACACTTTTTATCTGAAGTTCTCGCAATTCCAGAGCCATATCGATGCGGTCTTCCGGATATTCTCCCAGGCCCATGATGCCACCGCTGCAGATACTCATACCGGCTTCTCTGGCATTTTTCAGCGCCTGCACTTTATCTTCATGGGTGTGGGTGGTGCATACCTTGGGGAAGAAGTTTGCAGAAGCTTCCAGATTATTATGGATTCTGGTAACGCCGGCTTCTCTTAATCTTTTATATTGCTCTGTGGTGAGAAGACCAAAGGAACCACAGACTTCAATATCTACGGATTCCTTAATGGCTCTGACACTCTGACAGACCTGAGCTACTTCTGCATCGCTCAGGGCTCTGCCGGAGGTGACGATGGAGTAGCGCAGGACACCGCGGTCGGCATTATACTTCGCCTGTCTTACTATTTCCTCGGTGTCGAGAAGAGGATACTGCTCGGAACCGGTGTGATAGTGCGCGGACTGGGAACAGAACTTGCAGTTCTCGGAGCACTTGCCACTTTTACCATTGATGATGGTGCAGATATCGAAGGCGTTCTGACAAAAGTGCTGTCTGATTTCATCAGCACTTTTACAGAGTTCTTCGAAGTCTTCCTCCGGTGTGTTGTAGAGCTGCAGGGCTTCCTCTTTGGTGATTTCGCCGCCGGAGAGGACTTTTTCTTTTAGGGTTTGAATAAAGTTGTCTTTCATGTATGAGTTGCCTTTCCTTATGAGATTAGGATTTGTTCGCTGGGACGCTTTAGAGAATTTCATCATCTGGGATGCGGATTCTCGTAAGGTGTGTGCCCAGTAGGGAAGCAAGCCCGCAGAGCACCAGATCGCCCGGCATATCCAGTGGAAAGCAGGATGCAAAGATAATCCATAAGGTCTGAGGAGTATCGATGTAATATTTCAACATGAAGTATTTATAGAAGATACCAATGCCGTAAGTGACTGCAAAGCCTGCCAGACAGGACAGGAAATAATGCAGGAAGCTGATGCTCATCTTTCTGCTGATGGTACCTGTTACAAAGGCTGCTACGATGAAACCGATGAGGTAGCCGAAACTGGGACGTAGTACGTAGCCGATACCACCGCCTGCCGCGAAGATGGGTACACCCATAAGTCCTAAAAGGACATAGCAGCCCACCGAGATGGCACCTAACTTGCCACCCAGCAGAATACCTGCCATAAGGACAAAGAAAAACTGTAGTGTGAAATAATCCATGTAGGGAACGGGAATTTGAATAAAGGCGCCCACTGCTACCAGTGCAGTGAACATAGCACATAAGACTTGATGTTTGACGGATAGTTTTGTTTTGGTCATAGTTGTACACTCCTGTAGTATGGTTTGGCTGGTAAGGACTCGGAAGTCCTTACCAACCAACCACAAGTGTACGAGGATAAAAGCATATTGTCAACCTAGATATTATATCACGGTTAACAATGCAAAAACGATAGCTATGATTAATTATAGAAGCATTGGCTGGGATTAATTCAGTAGTTGTGGATGTGGTTAATATAATAGCCGCGGATGTTGTTAATATAATAGCTGCGGTTGACAAATAAGACTTATAAAGATATAGTAATGTTTGTTTGTGTCGCAAATCATTTCAATTACATGATGCTAGTCATGATCATTTGAAATGGTGAATGAGATCTCATTCACCAGGATTTCCAAATATAAGTTGAATACCATTTTGAGCAAACCCCAGCGGTATTGTTGGCTACGCGCTGCAATCCATTCGTGCGTGCACAGGAGGGCTTGGCGTGTGAGCAGAATGGCTTGTGGCGTGCGCAGAATGGCTCGGTGCGTGCACAGAATGGCTTGTGGCGTGTGAGCAGAATGTCTTGTGGTGTGCATAGGAAGGCTTGGGTTAGGTGTGGGATAGTTAATCATGTTTCAACTGTTTTTTACAGTGACAATTGGATAGGGTAACTAAAACACTGCATACAGGGTAGACCGGATAAGGCCCCCTACAGTGTCTGAATTGCAAAACAACAAGAGCACTGTAGAACTCGGGGACTTCATGAGTTTGGTTACAGTGCAGAAAAAAATAGAAATTGTAACACTGTAATTCTTGGCTGTTGTAATTGTGACGATACAGTGCTGACTAGTAAGTGTATAAGAAAAACTGTAATACCATATTAGCGTTGAAATTGCGCTACAGTGCCAGAACATTTGGGGCGTACAAGCACTGCAAAATAAAATGAATGAGTGAAACATAATACAGTGCTGCCGGGTAAATAACACGTGAACACGGCAAAGGGTGAGTTGCGAGGAAAGCAAAGGTTAGAGAATAGGAGGTTATTTGAACAAATTGAAAGAGAAGGTAAGGGAATTAAGCAATCAGGTGGATGAACTTTTGTCAAAGACGGATAGGAACTTGGCAAAACTGAAAAATCTTCCTCCGCTGCATGTGCAATCGATGCGGTGCAGAGGGTATGATCAATTCTACGAGTACAACCAAAAGGACAAAACCAGAAAATACATAAAGGTGAAGGAACTAGGAAATTATGCAAAGATAATGCAACGAGATTACGAACAATCTGTAAGTCGTAAATTGAATAAGATAAAAAAGGAATTGCACAAAGCAGAAAACGCCTTGAATCAAGTGAACCTGGAAGATGTAAAACAAATGTATGATGCGATTCCAACAAAGGCGCGAAAATACGTGGTTCCTGCGGTAGAAACGGACAAACAATATGTTGAAAGATGGAAAGAGGAGCATCCTGGAGGAAAAAATCCATTTCCGGAAGAAGGAAATATCTATACCGCTGGCGGTGTGATGGTGCGTTCGAAATCGGAAAAAATCATCGCGGAATTGCTGGAAAGATATCAGGTTCCTTATAGCTATGAACCGATGTTGGAAACATCAAACTATCGCACGTTTTATCCGGACTTTGTTGTATTGAATGTTAGGAAGAAAAAAACATTATATTGGGAGCATTTGGGCCTGGTTGATAATGAAGAATATGCGGTAAAAAACTGGAAGAAGATTCTTGAATATAATGGAGCAGGAATCTGCCTGGGTGACAATCTTGTTGTAAGCATAGAATCAGAGAATCGGCCTTTGGATTCACGGGACATCGAGAGTATAATTAAGAAATTTTGCCTATAGTCATATAGATGGAATACAGTGCCGGTGCGGGGAAACAGAAACAGCAGTGTAAAGTTAAAATTTCACTTTACGTGTAAAGTTTGTGGGGAGTGAAAAATGGAATACAGTGTCGGTGTGGGGAAACAGAGACAGCAGTGTAAAGTTTGTGGAGAGAAAAAAATGGAATACAGTGTCGGCGCGGGGAAACAGAAACAGCAGTGTAAAGTTTGTGGAGAGTGAAAAATGGAATACAGTGCCGGCGCGGGGAAACAGAAACAGCAGTGTAAAGTTTGTGGGGAGAAAAAAATGGAATACAGTGTCGGTGTGGGGAAACAGAAACAGCAGTGTAAAGTTTGTGGGGAGTGAATAATATAATGCAGTGCAAGCCGGAAAAGATGCTGAAAGCACTGTAGACACCGCGCCACGCGCCCGAAAACGAGCGCCGCGCGCGCGAAAACCCGCGCCACGCGCCCGAAAACCGGCGCCGCGCGCCCAAAAACCCGCCCGTGCGCCCGAAAACCCGCGCCGCGGGCAAAAAAGCGCACCAATCAGGCAATGATAAAATATTGCGGTTGATGACAAAATATTGCGAAAAGTATTATAATTACTGTGGTGATATTTGATTAGAAGTAGGAGGCAAACAGAATGGCAAATTGGAAAAACTTTGATTCTCTGAATGTATATCAGGAATTAAAGAATGCAAAAAAAGTAAACCTAGCTGAAGTAATGACTGGAGAAAGCGGAGCAAATCGTGTAAAGAACTATTGTGTTCCTATGGCTGCAGGCATGAAATTCAACTACGCTGCAAAAGAAGTCAATGATGATATCAAAGCACTTCTTGCAAAACTTGCCAAAGAAGCAGAATTATCTGAGAAGTATGAGGAGCTGTACAACGGAGCTGTGATTAACACAGGTGAAAACCGTATGGTACTGCATCAGCTTACCAGAGGTCAGCTTGGAAAAGACGTAGTAGCAGATGGTGTAAATAAAAGAGAATTCTACTTAAATGAGCAGAAGAGAATTGCAGAGTTTGCAGACAAGGTACACAGCGGTGCAATCGCAAATGCTGCAGGTGAGAAATTCACTACTGTAGTACAGATTGGTATCGGTGGATCTGACTTGGGCCCTCGTGCTATGTATTTAGCATTGGAAGGCTGGGCTAAGACCAATGGCAAATTCAAAATGGAAGCACAGTTCATCAGTAACGTAGATCCTGATGACGCTACTGCAGTATTAAAGAAAATCGATGTAGCACATTCCTTATTTATCTTAGTATCTAAGTCCGGTACTACATTAGAGACTCTGACCAACCAGTCCTTCGTAATGGATGCACTGAAGAAACAGGGTCTTGATCCTGCAAAACACATGATTGCAGTTACTTCCGAGACATCTCCTCTTGCAAAGAGCGATGATTACTTAGAAGCATTCTATATGGATGATTATATCGGTGGTAGATATTCTTCTACTTCCGGCGTAGGCGGTGCTGTATTATCTCTTGCATTTGGTCCTGATGTATTTGCTGATTTCCTTGATGGTGCAGCAGAAGAAGATGCACTTGCAAAGAATACAGACATTGAGAAAAACCCGGCTATGATGGATGCTTTGATTGGTGTCTATGAAAGAAACTTCTTAGGCTATCCAAGCACAGCAGTACTGCCATACTCTCAGGCACTTTCCAGATTCCCTGCACACTTACAGCAGATGGATATGGAGTCCAATGGTAAGAGCGTAAACCGCTTCGGCGAGCCTGTAGACTATGTAACAGGTCCTGTTATCTTCGGCGAGCCAGGTACCAATGGTCAGCACAGCTTCTATCAGCTTCTGCATCAGGGTACAGACATCATTCCGTTACAGTTTGTTGCATTTAAGAAGAGCCAGTTTGGTAATGATGTAAATATCGAAAACAGCACCAGCCAGCAGAAATTAAATGCTAACGTAGCTGCTCAGATTGTGGCTTTTGCTTGTGGTAAAAAAGACGAGAACCGCAACAAAGAATTCAAAGGTGGCAGACCAAGCTCCATCATCATTGGTGAAGAATTAAATCCTAAGACTTTAGGTGCCTTGCTTGCTCACTTTGAAAATAAAGTAATGTTCCAGGGATTTGTATGGAACTTAAACAGCTTCGATCAGGAAGGCGTACAGCTTGGTAAAGTCCTTGCAAAGAAGGTTCTTGCAAAAGACATCGACGGTGCACTTGCTGAGTATGCAAACCTGTTGAACATTTAATTGGTTAAAGAATCCCCCTCATGTGTTAGAATAAAGTTAGGTATTTTATTCTTACACAAAGGGGGATTTTCTGTATGAACGTAGTAGGCAGAGAACCAAATTACAACATGAAATCGCGAATGATGTATGGTATGGCGGAGTTTTACAATGGGGGCGCTTTCGTCATCATCAACACATTTTTCGCTGTCTTTTTGACAAAGGCACTGGGCATGCCCACTGCTCTGGCGGGGACGATTCCGCTGGTAGGCAAAGTGTGGGATGCTATCACAGACCCGATTATGGGAAATATTACGGACCGCACTAGGTCTAAATTCGGTCCGAAACGATTTTATATTCTCATTGGTGGTATCGTATCAGCTCTTACTTTTATTCTGATGTGGCTGACCATCCCTACCAATTCTATGGTGGCACTGTATGTGTTCTACCTTTTGATGTATTGTTTATTTTCCACCGGATTTACCATTTTGATGGTTCCATACAATGGCCTGTTACCGGACATGGTGGAGGACTACACTGTCCGTGCAAAGTTTTCCAGCATTCGCATGATCTGGTCTACCTTAGGCTCCATGGTTTGCGGTATGGTACCGACCTTTATCATTAAGGATACTTTGAATAAATCCGCTTATATGACCTGCGCACTGATTTTCGGTGTGTTGTTCTTCATCACTTCCATGGTGACCTTTGCAGGTACCTGGGAGAAGCAAAAGGAGCCGGTAAAGAACTCTTTGGCAGAAAGCTTCCCGCAGGCAGTCAGCGTATTTAAGAGTCATTCTTTTAGACTTTTCATCGGCATCTATCTATTTGGACAGTGCGGTATGGATTTTGTATCCGGCATGGCAGTGTACTATGTAGAAGATGTATTGAATGGAAGAGGAACGAATTACTTCATCCTTTTGATGGCGGTACTTTTGGTATCTCAGCTTTTAGGTATGATTCTCTTTGCACCGGTACTGGCTAAGACCTCTAAGAGATTTATGATTCTACTGGGTGCACCCATTCGTTTGGTAGGTACTTTAGGACTTTTGGGATTCTCCTACGCAGGAGCCAATATCGTGCCTATTCTGATTTTGTCGGCGCTGATCGGTACCGGTAATGCGGCTACCTTGACCAGTATCTTTGCCATCATGGCAGATATGGCGGAGGTGGATGAATTGATCACTTCCATCCATAGACCGGGTATCGTATCCGGTATGGCTACTTTTGCTCGTAAAGTTTCTTCCGGACTTTCTGCAGCCATCATCGGATTTCTCATGGCAGCAGTGGGATATGACAGCAGCATAGCCAACCAGGGTCTGATGCAGTCTGCGTCTACCCAGAGAGGTGTGGCACTGATCTTTATCCTGGTGCCGGCTCTTTTGATTACCTGCCTGATTATTGTAGGCTATCTCTTCCCGCTGACCGGCGTGGAGTTCGCCATCGTGCAGAAGGAAATCGCCAGAAGAAAAGGCGAAGATACTTCCGTGGTTACTGAGGAAGAAAAACGAGTATGCGAGAAAGTCACAGGCTTTGCCTATGATGAACTGTGGAATAAGAAAAACGCGTCATTATCTAAGTGAGCGCTTTCTATAGAAAGATAGAAATCGAGGTTATAAAAATGAGTAAACCACTTATTTGGGCACATAGAGGTGCCAGCGGCCATGCGCCGGAAAATACATTACCTGCTTTTCAGTTGGCAGCAGACATGGGAGCTGACGGCGTCGAGCTGGATGTGCAGCTGACAAAGGATGGCGTACTGGTGGTATGCCATGATGAAAAAGTAGATCGTACTGCCAATGCCAAAGGCTGGATCAAAGACTATACCTTCGAAGAACTTCTCAAGATGGATTTCTCCTATGGAAATCTGGCTTATGAAGGGGTACAGATTCCAACCATGGAAGAAGTATTCGATTTATTGGATCCGACAGGGCTTACCATCAATATCGAGATGAAGACAGGAATCGTCATGTATCCACAATTAGAAGAAAAAATCGTGGAGCTAACGAATCGCAAAGGCTGGAACGATAGAGTCATCTATTCTTCCTTTAATCACTACTCTGTCAAGAAAATCAAAGAGTTAAATCCTCAGGCAAAGACAGGACTTCTGTATGCGGATGGTCCTATCGATATGCCGGGCTATTGTAAAACCGTAGGAGCAGATGCTCTGCATCCGGCCCTGTATAATCTGCAGTTCCCGGGCTTCGTACAGGAGTGCCACGACAAAGGTATCGACATCAACGTGTGGACTGTCAATGAAGAAGCCTATATGAAGATGGCGGAGCAGTGGGGTGTACATGCTATCATCACCAACTATCCGGACAAAGCCAGAAAGCTACTTGGTTAAAGAGGTGGATATGGAACAAATTCATTTTCTGGGAGAAGAGGATTTCCTGCCCGTTATGGCCACGGAGAATAAAGCCTGGCGGGAAGCGTGTGTGACAAGCGGCTATTTCAAAACCTATGATGGAAAAAATATGCACTACTATATCGCAAAGCCGGAGCATCCAAAGGCGGCCATTACCATTGTCCATGGATTTTGTGAGTTTTGGGGTAAGTATCACGAGATGGCCTGGTACTATTATCAGGCCGGATATGCGGTATATTTCCTGGAACAAAGAGGCCACGGCTATTCCGAAGGAAAGCTTCCGGAAGTGGATGTGGTACATATCGATTCTTATGATGTATATGTAGAAGATTTCAAAAGCTTTTTGGATCAGATTGTATTACCGGACACAGAAGGCTTAAAGAAGGTTTTATTTGCCCACTCCATGGGCGGCGCCGTTTCCGCTCTTTTTCTGGAAAAGTATCATCAGTATTTTGACAGCGCAATTCTTTCGTCACCCATGTGGAAAATGAAGGCTGGCGAGTATTCCAAAAGTGTGGTATTGTGTATAAGGTTACTTTCAAAAATTGCTGGAAAGTATCGTAAAATCGCACCGGGGCAGAAACGCTTTGACAGAATCAGGGTTTTTGAAACCAGCAGTACTCTATCAAAACCCAGATATGATTACTTATTTGATTTGCGTTTAGAAGATGAGCATTATCAGACCTACGGCGCTTCTCTTGGTTGGGCACTTGCCAGTATGGATGCCACCAGAAAGCTTCGAAAGCATGCAGATAGGATGCAAGGGAAGATATATCTCATGACAGCGGGACAGGATCATTTGGTAGATCCTGCAGGATATGATGAAGTCTTGCAGCGTAATCCCAGAATCATAAGACGGGATTATGAGACTTCCAGACATGAGATTTTTAATGCTACAGTAGACACAAGACTACGATATTACCAGGATGTTTTACAGAGTTTAGAGGACCTTACATGACAAGTTTTTTTGAAATCGCAGTGTATTATTGGCCAAAGCTTATAGCCGGAGCTTGGTTTGCGATATTCAACTTTATTGTTTTTCGAAAAGCACACAAAAAGAAGTTTCACGTTGGACATGCCATAGCACTGTTCTTTATATCCAGTGCATTCCTGGCTATCTTAGGAGAACTGATTGGCATATCCTTATTGGAAGCTGTCACTAAGACGCTTCATATAGCCGACGAGAGGCATCTTCTCTATGTAGGCTGGAGCATTGTGACAGACTTTTTGGTTACCTTTTTAGGTGGCCTAGCCTTTGTCTATATAGCGCAGATGAAGTATGCGGATGGCTTAGCGGTGTATTTGGAATATGCCTGCATTGAGCATCTGTGCATGATTTTGGCAGTAGACCAGGTGACATACCTGATTATCTATATCGTAATCCAGATTCTGTTCTTCCTGATGCAGAAGAGGGATTTGCAGTATATCCTGACGAAGAATACCATTCAGTGGAAGAATATCATGGTCTATCTGATCGGTCTTCTTTATGTACTGGATGCACTGTATGGAACTTATATCCTGTTCCCACAGTTCAACGCAGATGGTCTTGACCTGGTAAACGTCTTCTGGTTAGATGGCGTGGCCCTGATTACCTCCATCTTTATCGCCGGATTCATCAAGATGTGCGTGTCCGAAGCGAAGCAGCACGACTCCAAGATTTCCTATATGCAGAAGTTCCAGGAAGGTCAGGAACACATTATCCAGACCTTTGCAGAGCTGTCCGAAGCTAAGTCCGGTGAGACGGGTCAGCATGTACGTCGAGTGGCAGAGTATTCCAAGATTCTGGGCTTGCGCTTAGGGTTAGATGATAAGGATACGGAGTATTTGCGTATTGCTGCTATGATGCATGACGTGGGGAAACTGATGATCTCTCCTGATATTCTGGAGAAGCCCGGCAAGCTGACGGATGCGGAATATGAGATTGTAAAGACCCATACCACTTATGGTGGCGAGCTTTTGTCCAATTCAGAAGGCAGCATCATGGTACTGGCCAGAACCATTGCGTTGCAGCATCATGAGCGTTGGGATGGAAAGGGCTATCCTAACGGTCTGAAAGAAGACGAAATCGATCTGTGCGCACAGATTGTATCTGTGGCAGATGTGTATGATGCCCTTACCAGTGAGCGATGCTACAAGAAAGCATGGCCACCGGAAGAAGCCAGAGCAGAGATTATCGCCCAGAGAGGGAAGCAATTCGCTCCTAAGGTAGTGGATGCTTTCGTAGACATGTATGACGAAATCGAAAAGACCAGATTAGAATATTTGGACAAATAAAACACAGTGTGTAGAAATCCAGCCCCTTTACCGGATACGCGGTAAGGGGGTATTTTTGTGGCCGGAAATCGCACATTTAAGCCATTCTAAAGAATTGAATATGTCCGGTAAGGCATTGCATATATCTATTTTCAAAGGGATGCAACATAATGAAAATATCATACTACAATAGCGAATACTGTAGGTGTTACAATAGACAGGTACGCTAGTAAAATGGGAAGGTTTTGGAGTATGAAATTAAGAGGGGTAAAAGATAACAGCATTTTCAAGCGCTACTTTATTATGTATTTTGTAGTGCTTTTGATTCCAATGGTAATTAGCTGTATTTACTATGCATATATGTTCTTTGTCATCAATTCTGATGACATTACCAGCAGAAAAAATGACTTGATTCATTCTGCGTATATTTTTGATACCATTTCCTCTGAAGTGGACTATTTGGGGGATTGTTTGATTACCAATGTAGAAGTGAATCGCTTTAAGAATCTATCTGACGTGATGGAGTATCCCAATACCTATCGCGCGGTAGAGATGCAGTCTGCCCTTCCGGATCTCTATCTGGTGAACCAGGCTGTCTATGATTATTTCATATGTTTTGATAAGTCCAGATTGGTACTGAATAATTCCATCGCCTATCCTTATGAGCAATTCTATAGTCTATATCTGCGGAAGGACCGAATCGGTAGCTTCGAAGAATGGGAAGAGGATATTCAGAACCAGGAAACCCGCTATGGATTTTTGCCCATGGAGAAGTATCAGAATCTCCATGATAAAAAGGAGGAGAACTTACTGGCCTATACCAGACCCCTCTCCCTGGTAAATCCGGAGGGAAATGGACTTGTGACGATTCTGGTGCGAGAGGACGTGGTGGAGTCTGTGATGCCTACCTTAGAGGAAGGGAGCATCCAGACCATTCAGGACTTCTCCGGAAATCTGATCTATACCCATGCAGATGAGAAACTGCAGATCAGTGAAGCGGAAGTAAGCGCACTGATCGAAACACGGGAAGAGAAAGCAGACACCATCCAAAAAGGTGTCAAACTGCAAGGGAAAAAGTACACTTTGATTTCCTATAAATCTGAGGAGTCCGGCATGCGGTATTCCTACTTCGTACCTAACAGTGTCATTAATGAACGACTGATGTATTGCATTTTGATGTTGGCACTCTTTATCGTGGTAGGCATCTTGGCAGATGTGCTGCTAAGCTACCATATCTCTATGAAGACCGCTACGCCTATCAATGATATCCTAAACCGGATGTCTCTTAAGATTGAGAAATTCGAAGGACACCAGTCTGCCTTTGCCAGCCTGCAAACTACCTTTAACTATCTGGCAGAAAGTAACGCAGACTTGTCCAATGCGCTGAATATACAGAAGCCGTATCTAAAGACAGCCTTCGTCAACCGACTGCTATTCTCCGGCTTCCAAAACGAAAACGACATACAGGGTATGGCAGAGTACCTGGAGTGTCCGCTGACCAACCGCGCCTTTTGCGTGCTGGTATTCCGTATCCATATGGTGACGGATGCTATGGAAGAGGGCCATCAGCTTCTGCTGAATTCCTTCTCTGCATCCATGACAGAGCTTATCGACCAGAAGCTGCCGGGCAGCTTGTATACGGACATGGGTGAAGGACAGCTGGCGCTTGTCATGAATACAGAGGCCGATACGGAGGAGCAGATAAGGGCTCAGGCAGAAGAACTGGTGACTTATATCAGAAGCGAAATGGCTCCTTCCATCGCGCAGAAAGTCTTCGTCTATGGAGGCAGTATCGAAAGCCTTCCAAGCAGAATTCATGAGTCCTATCAAAACGCAGCTTACCTGTGCTACAGAGAAGCTGACCAGATAGAAAATACCATCATCTGGTATGACAAAGAAAGCAATCACTCCATCGGATATCCATCCGGGGATATGCAGGTGAAGCTGGTGCATTATGTCACCACCGGAGACGAAAAGGGCCTGCATGATTATCTGGAAAGCGTGGTTACCGAGTACTTTATCCAGTCGGATCTGCCGGTGTACTTACAGCACATGCTGATTACCGACTTGCAGTCTACACTGTTTAGGCTTCTTGGTCTCTTAAAACTGGAAGAAAAAGAATACGCAAGCTACTATACAAAACTGGAACAGAATCATAATATGCCGGTACTGTACCAGATTCGCGTGACCCTAAATCTCTTTAAAGAACTGTGCGAATCCATGAACAAGCAGAAGAAAATGCAGGATGCAGATATGATTGCAAATGGCATCGTGTCCTATATCGATAGTCACTTTGGGGATCCGAATCTGTCCCTTGCCATGGTGGCAGACGAGTTCCATATCAGCCAGCCATACTTGTCCAGCTTGTTTAAGCAAACCCAAGGGATCAATTTCTCTACCTATATCGAAAACATCCGTATCGATAAGGCAAAGGATTTCCTGCGGACTACAGACCTGCCGATTGTGAAAATCAGCGAGATGGTAGGCTACAGTTCCACCAACTCTTTCTGTAGAGCGTTCAAGAGAGTGACCGGCCTGAATACCTCAGAATATCGTAAAGATTAATCTATGTAAGTGAGGAGTACGAGTATGAAAAAGATTTGTTTGGACGAAAACTGGACCTTCCGGAGAGGATTCGTAGACTCTCTTGGCATGCTGAATGAGGATCCGGGAGAAGTGGTACAGCTTCCCCACGATGGTATGATTGGGACACCGGTGCGGAAGGATGCTCCGGCGAAATCCGACAGTGGCTACTTCGTAGGCGGACTGACCAACTACACGAAGTATGTCATGATTCCGGCAGAGTGGGAAGGGGACTGCGTAGGCTTAAGCTTCGATGGCGCCATGATGAATGTCACCGTGGATGTGAATGGATGCAAAGTAGGCAGCCAGCACTATGGCTATGCACCCTTCTATGTAGACCTGACGGACTATGTGACCTTCGGTAAGGAAAACCGTATCACCATCAATTGCAACACCAGTATGTATGTGAATTGCCGCTGGTACACCGGGTCCGGCCTATATCGCGGAGTTCAGCTTTGCCACGGCCCTAGAGTGCACATGACAGAGAACGGCGTCTTTGTGCGGACGAAAGAAGTGGCGGATGGTTGTGCCTTTTTAGAGGCTACTGTAGAGGTAGCAAATACCACCTTAGAAAACAGACTGGCAGAAGTCACAGTCCAAATCTACGAGGATGGAAAAGACGAAGTAAAGGCTAGCAGCAAACGAGTCATGCAAATCAATCCGGGTAAACTAGAGACTGCCAGAATGGCCATGACTCTGGAGAATCCAAAGCTTTGGGATGCAGAGCATCCAAACTTGTATCAAGTAAAGGTACAGGTAAAGAGCCTGGGTATCTATCGCACCCACTTTATTCCGGAGGAAACAAATCAGGTAGATGAGTACGAGACCATCTTCGGTGTACGTACCATTACGGTGGATGCGTTAAGAGGTCTTCGCATCAATGGCAAGACCGTGAAGTTAAAAGGCGGATGCTTGCACCATGATAACGGACTTTTAGGCTCTGTATCTCTCTATGAAACAGAAGCCAGAAAGATTGCGAAACTAAAAGAAGTGGGATTCAATGCAGTACGTACTGCACACAATCCTCCGTCTACAGCTTTTGTGGAAGCCTGCGACAGACTGGGTATGTATATCTTTGATGAAGCCTTTGATGCCTGGGGCATGGCAAAGCGCGGCGGCGACTACAGCCAGTTCTTTGCGACAGATTGGAAAAAGGACTTACAGGCTTTCATCAGAAGAGACCGAAATCATCCGGCAGTAGTGCTGTGGTCCACCGGTAATGAGATTCCGGAGCGAGGCGGCCTGGATAATGGGTACACCCTGGCTACACAGCTTGCAGAATGCATTCGAGCATTAGATGGCAGCAGACCAATTAGCAATGGTATCTGCTCTCTGTGGAGTGGTCTGGATGATGAGCTGATGAAGGACCAGAGCCAGAAGCAGAATACCAAAGAAGGCCTTCGCGATACTACTTTGGAAACCGTGACAGAACCCTATACCAATGGTCTGGATGTGGTGGGCTATAACTACATGGAAGACCTGTATGAACGTGACCATGAGATGTTCCCAGATCGAGTGATGCTTGGATCTGAGAACTTCCCGAAAGAAATCGGCTTCAGATGGCCGCTGGTGGAAAGATTGCCATATGTCATCGGCGAGTTTACCTGGACCGCTTGGGACTACATCGGAGAAGCCGGCATCGGCAAGGCAGACTATATCGACCCGAAGGATCCCAGAGTAGAGACTGGTGGATGGTATCTGATGCCACCCGGAGCTTCTCCGTTCCCATGGAGACTGGCCAATGATGCGGATGTGGATATCACAGGTCATGTGCTTCCGCAGGGTGCATACAGAAGCATCGTATGGGGAAGCCGGAAGACACATCTGTACTCCATGCATCCGGATACAGTTGGAAAGGCAGAGATGCTGACCATGTGGGGATTTACCGCAGCGAGAAGCAGCTGGAACTACGAGGGATACGAAGAGAATCCCATCAGGCTTGTGGTCTTCTCCGGCGCGGAGGAAGTAGAAGTGCTGGTAAATGGCAAGTCCATAGGTAGAAAACCTGTGAGCAAGGAGCGTCCGTTACCTAATAGCGTAGCCTTTGACACGGTTTATGTACCCGGTAAAGTGGAAGCCATCAGCTACACAGGGGGTAAAGAAGTCAGCAAAGATGTACTGGAAACTGCAGGAACACCGGCTAGCTTACGGCTTATTCCGGAAAGGACTGAGCTGAAAGCAAATGGCCACGATGTAGTCTATGTAGGAATCGAAGTTCTGGACAAGGATGGCAAAGGGGTACCGGATGCAGAGCTTTCCCTACATGCAGAAGTGATTTCCGAAGACGGAAATAAGGGAGCAGCAGTGCTGGCAGGCTTCGGATCGGCGAATCCGATTACGGAAGATGACTACACAGATGGTGATACCGTAACCTTTAGAGGACGGGCCATGGCAATCCTTCGTTCCGGGTACGAAAGCGGAGCTGTGACATTAAAAATTGCAAATGAAGAATTGCACACTGCACAAGTAAATATCGTTGTAAACGCAGATAAATAGGGGCCTTCGGGCCCCTTTAATTTTTGTATATTCTCCAAAAAGCATTGTATATAGATTTTCTGCGCCGGATGAAATCATAATAAAATCATCAAATCTGACGGAAGGAAAATGCAACATGAAAAAAACAGATTCAAAAGTAAAAAGCTTTGGTCACTATGCAGGCAAGCATTGGCAACTCTATCTTATGATGGCACTTCCTTTGATTGTGCTTTTGATTTTCGCCTATGCACCTATGTATGGTGTAATACTTGCTTTTAAGAACTATCAGGTAAGCAAAGGTATCTGGGGTAGTCCTTGGGCAGAGAACTTTGGAATGAATAACTTCATTCGCTTTTTCAATAACTATAATTTTAAAGAGTGTTTGGGGAATACCTTAATTATCTCCATCTACTCCATGTTGGTATCTATTCCGTGTGCCATCCTTTTGGCGCTGTCTTTAAATTATGCTAAGAATTTGAAATTTCGCAAAACGGTGCAGATGGTCAGCTACTGTCCATACTTTATTTCTACCGTTGTGTTTGTGGGTATCATCAATCTCATGATGGATACCCGAATCGGTGTCATCGGAAAAGTTGCCTATGAAAAATTCGGTGTCAGCGTACTTGGATCCGCCGGCCTATTCCCCTCCCTATACGTTTGGTCCGGTGTATGGCAGGGGGTTGGCTTCGGCTCTATCATCTATATCGCCGCACTTGCTGGCGTCGATATGGAACAGCACGAAGCAGCCATCATCGATGGCGCAACCCTACTGCAAAGGATTCGATATGTAGACATCCCGGCGATTCTTCCTACTGTAGTAATCATGCTCATCCTGAATATGGGTAGCGTATTAAATATCGGTTATGAGAAAGTCCTTGCGATGCAAAACCAGAATAACATCGGCGCATCAGAGGTTATCACCACCTATGCTTATAAGGTTTCCCTGGTGTCTACCTTCCCGGACTATTCCTATTCCACAGCCATTAGTTTATTCCAGTCTTTGATCGGTTTGATTTTGATTCTGATTACCAACAAGATCGCGGATAAGCTTACGGGAAATGGATTCTTATAAGTCGAAGGGTTACGAGGTGAATGCAGGATGAAAAAGAAGGTATCTCAAGATAAAGTTGTTTATTTTATCAATTATGTTTTACTGGCGCTTTTGCTGGTAATCGAATTATATCCCCTGATTTATATCGTGAGCTGTTCCTTTAGCTCCGGGGATGCACTGATGGCAGGTAAGGTACGACTCCTGCCGGTAGATCTCACATTAGACAGTTACAAAGCGGTATTTAAGTATAGCTCCATTTGGACAGGATATAAGAACTCCCTGATTTACACCGTGCTTGGTACGGTCATCAGCATTGTGCTGACGTTGTTTGCAGCATATCCCTTATCTAGAACGGACTTCCAGGGTAGAAACGTTTTTATGGGACTGTTCCTGTTTACCATGATGTTTTCCGGTGGCTTGATTCCATCCTATTTGCTGGTAAAGAATTTGGGACTTATCGACAGCATGTGGGCCATCGTACTGCCGGGAGCAGTCAGCGCCTATAACGTCATCGTGGCCAGAACTTACTTCAAGCAGACCATTCCCAACGAACTACTGGAGGCTGCGCAGATGGATGGCTGTGAGGATTTCAAATTTTTCCAGAAAATCGTAGTGCCGCTTTCTGCACCTATTATTGCAGTACTTTGCCTGTGGACTGCAGTAGGACTTTGGAACTCCTACTTCAATCCCATGATTTATATCAATGACGAAGCGAAGTATCCATTACAGCTGGTACTTAGAAGAATCCTGTTACTTTCTCAGGTGAATCTGACATCCGGTAACATCGATCCTATGGTGATTCAGAAGAACATGTATCTAAGCGAAATGCTGAAGTACGGAACAATCATAATCAGTACTCTGCCGCTGATGATCATCTATCCTTTTATCCAGAAGTATTTTGTAAAAGGTGTTATGGTCGGTTCGGTTAAGGGTTGATATAAGTTTTTTTCACATTAAAATGAAAAAAGGAGGAAAGTGATGAAAAAGAAACTTATGGGTAAGAGACTCCTGGCAGCTTGCCTGTCCATGGGTCTGGTAGCAAGCACTTTAAGTGGTTGCGGGGCAAAACAAACAGGAGGAAGTGAACAATCAGATGCAAAGGCTGAGGTGTCGGAGGCGTTGAAATTTTCTTCCGTCAGTGATGTGACATTTCCACTGAAAGAGAAATTGGAATTGACCTGCTTTGTGTATGCGACAACAACAGGTGGTGGCACCTATCAGGACAACTATGTAACAGACTGGATTGAAGAAAAGACCAACATCCATTTGAACTTTGTCTATGATGTAGATGGCGATGATGCAAAGACAAAACTGAATCTTGTAATGACAGATCCGGATAACTTGCCAGATATCTTCTTTGCAACAAACTGGACCAAGTCTGAAGTGCAGTCTTATGGTCAGCAGGGACTTCTGATTCCTTTGAATGACTATCTAAAAGACTGCCCGAACTGGAATAAGCTGAATGAAGAAAGCCCTCTAAGAAAGGGTGATTTGGTTCTATCCGATGGAAATATTTATACTTACGGTGATGACAACGAGTGCTTCCATACACACTTCCAGAACAGAATGTATATCTATATGCCATGGGTAGACAAGCTTTGTGGCGGCAAAATCCCGGAGACAACAGATGAACTGTATGACTTCCTGAAGAAAGTAAAAACCGAAGACCCTAATGGTAACGGTAAGGCTGACGAGATTCCTATGACCGGTATGATTGGTGGCTGGGCTACAGATCCTACTGTGTGGATGGTGAACTCTTTCGTGGAGTGCAACAATCCTCTTAGCAATACCAATCCTACTGTAGGTGCTGGCCTTGTAGTAAACAATGGTAAGATTGAATATTCTGTCATGAAAGACGAGTATAAAGAAGCCTTCAAGTTTATGAATAAACTATACAAAGAAGGCCTTTTAGACAATCAGACCTTTACCCAGGATAATAATCAGTTCCAGGCATCTCTTGGTAATGAAGAACATATCGTAGCTATGTATCCGGCCGGTGGCCCTCAGGATAGTAGCTTCTGGGCAAATGAAGATGGCGAATGGCAGGATTGGGAAGTAATCGAACCTGTAGCAGGTCCTGAAGGTGTTAGATTTGCTGCTAGAAATGCAGATAATTATTTCGGTTCCAGTATCGGTAGTGTGTCTTCAAAGTGTAAATATCCTGAAATCGCTGTAGCACTTATGGACTTCTTAGCTTCCGAGGAAGGTACACTGGTTCAGTCTTTTGGCCCTGAAGGAATCGGTTGGGATTATACAACAGAAGGTACTTCTCTGGATGGTGGCACACCTACTTATCAGAAGTATGTTGTTCCGGATGACTATGACTGGGTAGGCGCTGGTATGAAAGACTACACAGGCAAAAAGACCACCTATGTATCAGATGCGATGATTAGAAGCAGTACATCTGAGTTCCGTAATAACATGAAGATTGAAGATCCTACACATGATGTAGAATTCTACTTACAGGCAGCAGCTGAGAAGTATAGTAAGTATGATCCAGGCGAAGATACTTTAGTTCCAAACCTTGTATTCGAAGGCCAGGATGCACAGACGATTTCTGAACTGACACTGACCATCGGTGACTATGTAAACCAGGCTACAGTACAGTTCATCACAGGTGACATGGATGTAGACAAAGACTGGGATACTTATATCAGTAAACTGCAAAGTATGGGTGTAGATAATTATATAAGTCTTTACCAAAAATACTATGATAAGTATATGCAGAACCAGCAAAAGTAATACAATAAAATTGTAACGTAATGTGGGCGGGTACGCTTAGTAGAAAGTGTGCCCGCCTTATTTCAAAAATGGAAGATATGGAAGGGTACGTATGGAATTCTTAGCAGAAGCAAAATTAGTTGGGGATGAGTATGATGGAGGATTTTCTTGTGGTATGAGTATGGCAGCAAGCCAGACCTATCACAGCCTGAAAAAGACAGAAGTCACAGAAAAAGATGGGGAAAAGGTATCCCTCTTTGTAGATGAAAGAGGATACAAAGCACGCGTATTTGAGAAAAAGGATGGAGATGCCATCCGTGTATTTACTGAATTTGAAAATGACAGTGATCGGGAAGTGACCTTGGAAATGCTGGCAAGCTTTGCCATGAAGGATGTGAAAGCGGATAAGTTCCACAGACTGCAAAGCTTCTGGAGTGAAGAAGGCAAACTGAGAACTGAGACAATAGAAGATTTACATATGGAAAAATCCTGGAACGGATGCTCCAAGAGAGTGGAGAAGTTTGGTAACGTGGGCTCTATGCCTGTGAGAAAGTACTTCCCATTTCTTGCCATGGAGAATTCTGAGTCCGGGGAATTCATCGGTATTTTGATGGGACATGCGTCCTCTTGGCAAATCGAGTTCTCCTGCAAAGAGAGTCAGGACTTTGAAGTATTAGGCGGTATCGCAGATCGTGACTTCGGTCACTGGATGAAGAAGCTGGCACCGGGGGAGAGCTTCCGTACACCGGATGCATTGCTTGCGACAGGCCACTCCTTGGCAGAGGTATGCCATAAGCTGGTGAAGGCACAGCACCCGGATATCTCTCCAGTGGATGATAAGATGGGCATCATGTTTAACGAATACTGTACCAGCTGGGGAAATCCGGATATGAACAGTATCCGCAAACTGGCAGATCGATTAGAAGGAAGGGGCATCCAGTATTTGGTCATCGACTCCGGTTGGTTTGGACTTCCTTTTGACTGGGCCTGCTCTGTGGGTAACTGGGAGATTAATAAAGAACGCTTCCCAAATGGCTTAAAAGAAGCAGCAGACTACATTAAGTCCAAAGGGATGATTCCGGGACTTTGGTTTGAGCTGGAGTTTGCAGGACCTCACAGTAAGTATTTCCATGAGACAGACCATCTGCTGAAAAAAGATGGATATCCGCTTACGGTAGGTGAAAGACGCCTTCTGGATATGGAGGATCCCTGGGTGATCGAACACCTGACAAAGGATGTCATCGGAACCTTAAAAGAAGGCGGCTTTGGCTATTTGAAGATTGATTATAACGATACCATCGGTATGGGATGCGATGGTGGCGACAGCATGGGAGACGCACTGTATCGTAAGGTACATGCAACGCAGGATTTCATCCGTAAAATCAAAGAAGAAATCCCGGGCATCGTCATCGAGAACTGCTCCAGTGGTGGACACAGACTGGTGTACTCCATGATGGAACTTGCCAGCCAGGCCAGCTTCTCAGATGCACATGAAGAGAAGTCTATTCCGGTCATCGCAGCCAATATGCACAGAGTGATTCAGCCCAGACAGAGCCAGATTTGGGCCGTACTGCGTGCCGGAGATGATGCGGATCGTCTGCATTATTCCTTGGCAGCTACTCTGCTTGGCAGAATGTGCCTGAGTGGCGACATCTATGATTTATCAGAAGAGCAGATGCGCATCGTAGATGCTTCCTGCGACTTCTATCGTCTGGCAGCAGACATCATCCGAGATGGCAAGACCACAGTGATTGATTGCAGCACCAGTAGTTATAACAAACCGCAGGGACAGCAGCTGGTAATCCGTGAATTAGGTGATAAGAAGCTGGTGATTTTCCATCGCTTTGAGAATTCCAAGGCATTAGATCAAAGTATGCTTCCTGCAGGTAAAGTAGTGGCAGAATTTGGCGAAGCAGAAAGAGACTTCTCTGCTTATGCATGTATCATACAGGGATAAAGTAAAAGAAAATGGACAGCATGTGTTTGTATTATGATAAGCCTGCATCGAAATGGGAAGAAGCATTACCTGTGGGAAATGGCAGGCTGGGGGCCATGGTCACATCCGGATTAGAAAAGGATGTGCTCTATCTAAATGAAGACAGCATCTGGAGCGGCAGTGCAGTGAATCGCAACAATCCTGATGCAAAAAAGTATCTGGGGAAGATTCGAGACCTCTTACACCAAGGTAAGATTCCAGAGGCAGAGAAGCTTTCGGTCATGGCGCTTTCCGGAACTCCTAATTCCCAGCGATCCTACGAGACAGCGGGAGAACTGACGATTACCTTTGGACATGAAGATGCTTGTGAGAGGTATAGACGAGAGCTGAACTTACATACCGGGTCTGTAGTGACAAGCTACCGGGTGGGAAACACGAACTATAAGAGAGAGCTGATTGCGTCCTATCCGGAGCAGGTTTTGGTCTATCACCTGACGGCAGAAGGAGAGAAGCTAACCTGTACCTGCAGACTGTCCAGAGGATATAACAATCTGGACGAAGTATGGGCAGAAGCAGATGGTCTCGGATTTCAGGTGAAGTCCGGGACGGGCATTCCCTTTGCTGTATGTATGAGAGTGCGCTGCGATGGCAAAGTCAGTACCATAGGAGACCATCTTCTGATCGAAGATGCCACGGAAGCAACTTTGATTCTGGACATTCGCACCGCCTTTTATCAGAAAGACTATCTGGGAACTGCCCGGAAAAATCTGGAGGCGGTGTGTGAAAAAAGCTGGGACGAACTTTTGCGTTCCCATTTGGAGGAGTACCGGGCAGGCTTTGAAAAACTATCCCTTCGACTAGGAGGGGAATCTTCGCTACAGAAAAATGCCTATCCCACAGATCAAAGACTGGCGGCTTTGCGCTCGGGAGCAGAGGATCCGGGGTTATTTGCTTTGTATTTTCAGTATGGACGGTATTTGCTGTTTTCCTCCAGCAGAGGAAAGTGCTTGCCTGCCAATCTGCAGGGCATCTGGAATCCAAGACTGACACCGCCTTGGGGCAGTAAGTTTACCATCAACATCAATGCAGAGATGAACTATTGGATTGCGGAAAGCGGGAACCTATCCTCATGTCATCAACCCTACTTTGCGCTGCTAAGCAGAGTCTGTGAGAATGGCAAGAAAACTGCCACAGACATGTATGGTTGTAGGGGGTCTGTAGCTCATCATAATACGGATATCTATGCAGATACGGCGCCGCAGGATCACTATGTACCTGCCAGCTACTGGGTCATGGGAGAAGCCTGGATGGCGACCCATATTTGGGAACATTATCTCTACACGGGAGATGTGGCATTTTTACAGGAGCATTTCCACATCTTACAGGCTTGTGTAGATTTCTTTGAGGACTTCTTAATTGAAAATCAAAAGGGAAATCTGGTGGTATCTCCTACGGTATCTCCGGAGAATACGTATATTCTGCCAAGCGGTGTAAAGGGGTGCCTTTGTGAAGGTGCCACCATGGATACAGAGATTTTGATGGAGCTTCTTGGTGGATATTTAGGGGCCTGTGAAGTGCTGCATGTGGACAAGGATAAAGCGGAACGTGCAAAACGTATGCTGGAGAGATTACCGAAGATACAGATTGGCAAACATGGTCAGATTCAGGAGTGGATGGAAGATTATGAGGAGGAAGAACCGGGTCATAGACACATCTCTCATTTATATGGTGTGTATCCCGGAAGCTCCCTTAGCTATGAGAAATCACCGGAACTGATGCAAGCAGCGAAGGTGACTTTAGAGAGAAGACTTTCCTATGGCGGAGGCCATACGGGGTGGTCCAGGGCTTGGATCATCGGTTTGTGGGCCCATTTCCTGGAAGGGGAAAAGGTCTATGAAAATCTGGAGGCACTGCTGACAGGAAGTACCTTTGATAATCTCATGGATAATCATCCATACTGGCCAAATCCTATATTCCAGATCGATGGAAACCTGGGAGCTGCGGCAGCTATGCTGGAGATGCTAGTGCAGGGAAGAGACGGACGAATCAAGCTTTTGCCGGCATTGCCCGGTGCGTTTGCAGAAGGCTCTGTTCGGGGCGTGCGTTTAAGAGGCGGTCTGGAGCTTTCTATGAAGTGGAAGAATCAAGTAGTGACGGATTGGAAGCTTGTTAGGGTAGCAGGTGAAGCTTCTGAGTTTACTATTGAAGTAAATCATCAGATAGAAAAAATGATTGTATAGGAGTGGGGTTACCTATGATGAAGGTGGTTGTAGCCAAAAGCTACGAAATAACCAAGTGGGAAGAACACCGGGGAAGCGTGTATTTTTATTCGGAGGCAGGGACGCTGAGAATCTGCCCACAGATGGGAGGCATTGTACGAGTTTCCTTTACGGAAGAGGATACCTTTTCAACAGAACAGGGAAAGGACTACGAGGATTTCACAGGAAGTCTGCAGTACGAAGTGGAGGAGACAGAGACCTCTTTTTGCGTGCTCACGGAAGAGGGAAAAGTCGTAGTAGAGAAACAATCCGGGGCGGTATCCTTCTTGCGTTTGGATGATACTTGCATATTAAAAGAAAGAACTTATGAGCCTCACCTAGTGGAAAAGATAGCACTGTATAGAACGGTAGATACGGGTAATCTGCAGGTGGAGGAAATCGCCACACCAGATGGAGTAAAGAAAAGAATCAAGGCCGCAGAGCGCCGGGAATATGGCAGTGGGTACAAGACAAGAACTTATTTCTGTTTGGATGACCATGAGACAGTCCTTGGATTTGGACAGGGAGAACAGGGAAAATGGAATCTGAGAAACAGTACCTACTATGGTCACCAGGGAAATCGTAAAATCAGCATTCCCTTGCTGGTATCTTCCAAGAACTATGGTATTTTGCTAAGTACAGAGTCACTGTTTTTGTTCCGGGAAGAGGAAGGGGAAGCATTTATCCAAACAGAGGCTGATTTGTATCTGGATTACTTTTTCCTGTTTGGCGAAAACCTACATAAGGTAGTGAAAAGCTTTCGCAAACTGACAGGAAAATCTGCCATGCTACCGGCTTGGGCTTACGGATATATACAAAGTAAGGAGCGTTACGAAAGCCAGGAGGAAATCCTGCAAGTAGCAGACGAATTCCGCAAACGAGGAATCGGGGTAGATACTATCGTATTAGATTGGATGAGCTGGCCGGATGGACAGTGGGGGCAAAAAAGCCTTGATCCGGAAAGATTTCCTGCTCCTCAAACCATGACGGAAAAGCTTCATGAAATGGGTATGCATTTTATGATGTCTATTTGGCCAAATATGAGCCAGGGCACAAAAGATAATCTGGAATTTAAGAATGCCGGGCTGCTCCTTCCGGGAACAGACATTTACAATGCTTTTGATCAAAAAGGGCGTGATCTGTACTGGAAGCAGCTGAGAGATTCTTTGGTGTCTGCAGGTGTGGATGCCTGGTGGTGTGACAGCAGTGAACCCATTACGCCGGAGTGGGAGTATACCTTGGAGCCTACTGCCGGAGAGAAATACTGCGACTATAGAAAAAATGCAGATAACTGTATGCCCTTAGAAAGAGCCAATGCTTTTGGCAAATATCATGCGCAGGGAATCTGGGAGAATTTAAAGAAATATGATGCTACCAAACGTGTGGTAAATCTAACCAGAAGTGGTTGGGCAGGTAGCCAAAAATATGGCACCATTTTGTGGTCCGGAGATATTTCCGCCAGCTGGGAATGCCTAAGAAATCAGGTGCGAGCAGGATTGCAGCTGGCAGCCAGCGGTATCCCCTATTGGACCATGGATACAGGAGCTTTTTTTGTGAAAAAAGGCAGGAATTGGTTTTGGGATGGACAGTATCCAAACGGTATACAGGAGGACTATAAGAAACTGTATGTCAGATGGCTGGAATACGCGGCTTTTCTGCCAATCTTTCGAGCACATGGTACGGATGTAGACAGAGAACCTTGGGCCTTTGGCGATGTGGGTGATCCTTATTATGAGGCAATCTGCAAGACCATACAACTGCGATATAGCCTGCTGCCTTATCTCTATTCGGTGGGAGCACAGGTGGTATTGGAAGATGACACATTTATGCACCCTTTATTATTTGATTTTGATGGGGATGCAAAGACAGCAGGGATTTCCGACCAGTTCATGCTGGGTCCTTGCCTCATGGTGTGTCCTTTTGTCACGGAAAAGGATATCAGAACAGTTTATTTACCAAAAGGAAGTGGCTGGTATGACTTTTACACCAACGCTTACTTTGAGGGAGAACAGGAAATCCTTTGTGAGTGCCCGCTGGATCGCATTCCTGTTTTTGTAAAAGCCGGTTCTCTCATTCCGGTAAAGGAACCGGGACGTAACGTAAGAGAGATGGAGGCAAAGCCTATTCAGGTGGTAATCTATCCGGGAAGCGATGGGGTATTTCCGTTGTATGAGGATGCAGAGGATGGATATGGTTATGAACAGGCCAAGTACCACATAAGCGAGTTATGTTGGTGTGAGAAAAATCAGGAGTTTACGGTGAAGTCTCATGGAGATAAGGCTTATCAAAAAAGCAAATTGAACTGGAAACTTGTTACAAATGACTTAGCAGAGTTTGACGGAGAGAAGAAATGAAAAATAGAAAACAAGCGGTAAATCCTTATTTACCGAACTGGGAATACATACCCGATGGAGAACCATATGTATTTGATGGCAGAGTGTACATTTACGGTTCTCATGATCAGTATGATGGAGCGGTTTTTTGTTTAAGAGATTATGTGTGTTGGTCTGCACCGGTGGATGATCTGGGCAACTGGCGATATGAGGGAGTCATCTATCCGAAGACAGCAGATCCTCTCAATCCGGATGGAGCCATGTGCCTCTACGCACCGGACGTGACCAAGGGACCGGATGGCAGATACTATCTATATTATGTGCTGGATAAAGTCAGCATCGTTTCAGTAGCAGTAGCAGATACCCCTGCAGGACCCTTTGCATTCTATGGCTATGTACATTATGAGGATGGTACTAAGCTTGGAGATAGAGAAGGGGACGAGCCGCAGTTTGATCCCGGCGTCCTGACAGAAGGAGATGAGACATATCTGTACACAGGCTTTTGCGGACAAGGGGACAAGTCTCGTCATGGGGCTATGTATACGGTGCTGGGACCGGATATGCTGACAATCACAGAAGCGCCTCAGATTATTGTGCCGGGTTCTTGCTACAGCGAAGGTACCGGATTTGAAGGACATGCCTTCTTTGAAGCACCTTCCATCAGAAAGCGTGGGGACACCTATTACTTTGTATATTCTTCCGAAGTGATGCACGAACTGTGCTATGCTACATCCAAATCCCCGGCGGGACCTTTTACCTATGGAGGTGTACTGGTTAGTAACTGCGACTTGCATATCGATAGCTATAAAGCGGCGGATAAGCCTACGGCAGCAGGTGCCAACAATCACGGTAGTATCGTGGAAATCGGTGATGATTGGTACATCTTCTATCACAGACATACCTGCGGAAACTGGTATAGCAGACAGGGGTGCGCTGAGAAGATTCGAATTTTGGAAGATGGCAGCATCCCACAGGTGGAGATGACTTCCTGCGGTTTAAATGGCGGACCTCTATCAGACACGGAAGAGTATCCGGCCCACATCGCTTGTAATCTTTTCTCTGATCAAACAGGAATCTACGTGGAACCGAATAATCCACGTATCGTACAGGAATATGGCGTTACCGGACAAGAACCAAGTTTTATCCGTGATATTACAGATTCTACGGTGATTGGCTTTAAGTATTTTGATTTCCAAAATGTGAAAGGAATTCGCTTAAAAGTCAGAGGCTACGCCGGAGGATATTTTGAAGTCCTGACAGCATTAGATGGAGAAGTGTTAGGAAAGGTAGAAGTGGGGTACCGCAATATCTGGACGGTATTTGAAAGTAAGTTTGAACCAAAGAATGGGGTATCACCATTCTATCTTCGCTATAAAGGTGATGGCACCGCACAACTTTTCAGCATCGAATTCATACATTAAAAAGAGCCTGGCTCCTTATGGGAGCCAGGCTCTTTGCTTAGTAAGATTATTCGTAATATACGGACATAATGGCGTCTACTACATCCTGACGATACCAGGTTAAGTCGCGACGATTGAAGATGGCGAAGTGTTCGTTACCGTCTTCGAAGAGGCCATTGTCCCACCAGAAGCAAGGCATGTTTAATTCTTTTGCCTTGGTCAGGTAGTAGGTTACCCAAGTGCATACATCGGAAGTATTGCCGTTTTTGTCTTCTGCACCGTACTCGGTCAGCAGTACCGGAATACCTTTGTCGATGAAGACGCGCTTTAAGTCTCTCATGACACCATCAATGTCACCTCTGTGGGAACCATCCCAGGTATCATAGAAGGATCCGTCAGTTCCATTATAAGTAAAGTAATAAGGTGTGTAAGCGTGGATGGATACTGCGATATGGTCATCTTCCGGAATCTGCAGGCAACCGATGGTAGGTACTACATGAGAACTTGCATAACTGGTAATCAGCAGAAGTCTCTTTTCATTATTTCCACCGGTAGCACGTACGCTGTCTACGAAGGTCTGGTTCAAACGATCTAAGCATTTTCTGGTTTCGGTAGTACCGCCACTCCATTCATTCTGGCCACCTTTGACACGAGGCTCGTTCAAACCTTCGAAAATCAGGTGATCGCCATAGTCTTTGAAGTGCTCTGCAATCTGGGTCCACAGGACACCTACCTGAGCATCCACAGCATCGATGTGAGCATCGTCCGGAATTCTCCATTCTTCTTCGTGATGGGAATTCAGGATGACATACATACCATCGTCTAATGCATAATTGATGACTTCTTCTACACGAGCCATCCAAGCTTCATCTACCGTATAGTCCGGTGCAGGACCCATATGATCCGCCCAAGTCACAGGGATACGAATAGAGTCAAATCCTGCTTCGCAGACTGTGTCAATCATTTCTTTTGTGGTAGTAGGGTTACCCCAGGAGGTTTCCGCAGCTACACCGGAAGTGCCAAAAGCGTCGAAAGTGTTACCCAAATTCCAGCCGGTAGTCATTTCGGACACCAGTTCCATAGGGGTGATATCACGCATTTCATCTGTCCTTTCTTTGATTCCTTTGGTAGGAACGCTGGCAGTAGCTTCTTCTGTACCGGCAGTTTCTTCGGTTTCTGTCGCTACTGTGGATTCTGCTACAGTGGTAGATTCTTCTACTTCGGAGGAAGCAGTGGTTTCTGCAACCGCAGATTCACTTTCCGCTGCAGGGGCTCCCGCTCCGCATCCTGTCAAAAGCAGGCCGCATAAAACAAGGGCCAAGCTTTGTTTTGTCCATTTGTGTTTCATGTTACTCTCCTTCTTTGTGTAGTAGTTCAATAGAAGCTAAATTGCAACTTCCACTACCATTATAGCGCAAATATAAAGCGTGTACGCCATTTTCCGGAGAGAAGTCTCCCTCATGAGAGGTCCAAATATTGGAACCTGCAGGAGAAACGTGGCCTTCCGGCGCTTTATTTAGGTCAGTCAGTACATCGAAAGTTCCGTTAAAGTAGCCTCTGGTACGAACACGGATGCCGGTGACATGCTGCATGTCGAAATACTTAAAGCCAATGACGCAGGTATCCTGAATATCTTTGATGTAAGAGTCCCTGTGACTTGCCTGAGTGATGTCCTGTACGATACGGGCATCGCTGGGAGCCACATAGGTGCCGGTGTGGTCGCTAAAGAGGTTGCAGGCGATATAGGAAGGGTACTCACCTTTATCGGAAAGAGGTCCCTGGTTTAATCCACAAGAGGTGATCTCTACCTGAGGGATGCTGCCGTCTTCCAAAATCTGAATCTTTTCAGCACAGCCTTGTCTGCTGAACCAGTTGCCATTGGTATGACGGTGGTAGAAGATGTACCAGTCGTCGCCGATTTCTACGATGCTGCCGTGGTTATTGGCACCGGGAGCAGTAGGCTTGTCGGCAGGTTTGTAGGTGTTTATGTGCATATCACAGTTGCTGACGATGACGCCACCGTAGGTGAAAGGTCCCGCCGGGGATTTGGATGTAGCATAGCAAAGCTCATGCATCACTTCGGAGGAGTATACAAAGTAGTAAGTGTCTCCATGCTTTCTGATGGAAGGCGCTTCGAAGAAGGCATGTCCTTTATAGCCTGTGCCTTCACTGTAGCAGGAGCCCGGCACAATGATTTCCGGTGCTTTTTTCACTGTCAGCATATCAGGACCAAGGACGGTGAACATAGCTCCGTGACGGGATTTATCTCCCTGCCCACAGAAGCCGGTGTAGAGGTAAGTTTCATCTCCTTCTGTCAGGACACCGGGATCGAACTGTGGCTCATCTCCTTCTTTTTCGCCTAGCTTGGTACCATCTTCATAATGGACATAGCCGTAGAACTCAAATGGGCCGGCAGGGGTATCGGATACCGCTACGGATACGATGCAAACTTTGTCCAGTACATAGTAGAGATAGTATCTGCCATCGGGACCCTGAGTTACATCCGGTGCATAGAGGCACATTTCTCCATTCTTATTTAGCGGGTCTGTGTTGGTGTGATAGCTGATGCCTTCGTAGTGCCAGTTGCCCAGGTCATCTACAGGAGCAGACCAGCATACATAATTATCCTGGCAGAAAGTCTCGCCGCCAAAGATATCGTGGGAGCCGTAGATATAGACTCTGCCGTTAAATACATAAGGCTCGCCGTCCGGAATGGTTTCCCAACCCGGTAGGTATGGATTGACAGCCTGCTTGACGGAATTCTGGCGGATACCGCCTTCTCTCTTCGGAACAGCACCGTGGCTGGTGAATTCCATTTCGTTTTTTTGATTGCAGCTATAAGGATTCCAGGTAGGTAACTTCTCAAAGTCTCTACCGGTACCGTTTGGATTCCCTGTCTTAATGAAGTTGGCGATATAATCGCACATCTGTCTTGCTAAATCAAAGTGTCTGCCGGCATAAGGTCTGTGGCATTTTCCTAGGGTTTCAAAGAAGAACCAAAGGTCGCAGGAGTGGAATGTGCCGGGCATATCTACACCGTCTCCCGGAATGTCCGGATCGAAGCGATAGTAGTAGAGCTTTCTGGAAGAATCTTCTTTTAAAGCATCCGTAAAGGCACTCTTGACGGAGCGCTCTACGATGTTGACACGATGATCGATAAATTCATCTGCGGTGTTTCCGGAGATAACAGGAGCCTGCGCACAGTCTCCTTTGATAAAGCGCTCCACCGGTTCTCCTGTACAGAACTGTCCGTCTTCGATAGGGAACATACGTGGATGATCCTGGACGTAACGGTTGTAGCCCTGCAGGATTTCATCAGCAGGTAGGCTTCTTGCTTCTGCCAGGGTCTTGACGCCTAAGCTGGCAAAGAAATCTTCCCCTCTTTTTTCTGCTTCTGCTAAAGAAAGTGGTTTGAAGATATCTGCTCCTTCGTCCGGATGGCGAATGATACCGCTTAGGATGATGGCGCCTTTTACAATGTGTCTGTTCTTTTCATTTACAAGCTGGTGCATGGTGCTGGAACCACCGGCAGATTGTCCTGCGATGGTGATACGTTCCTTATCGCCGCCAAAGGCTTCGATATTTTCGTAAACCCAGTGAAGGCCAGCTTCCTGATCTAAAAGACCGAAGTTTGATGGTGCCTGCGGTGCTTCTTTGGTGATGTCCGGATGGGCTAAAAAGCCAAAGCAGTTTAATCTGTAATTCACACTTACTACGATGACACCACGTCTTGCCAGGTGTTCCCCATCAAATTCCATTTCGGAAGGATAGCCCCATTGGAAGCCGCCACCGAAGAACCAAACCAGAACCGGCAATTTCTCGTCGGTGGATTTGGCCGGAGTCCATACATTCATATACAGGCAGTCTTCGGAAATCTCCACGCCGTTATCTACATGCCATTCTCTGTCGTAAAGTCCATCCCCGCCGCTTGGGCGATCCTGTACGGATAAAGCTCCGAAACGAGCACAGTCTCTGATACCTTCCCAGTCAGATGCAGGCTGCGGGGCACGGAATCTGTTTTCTCCCACAGGGGGAGCTGCAAAAGGGATTTTGCGATAAATGGTAATACGAGGATCTGCACCGGGAATGCCCTGTAGCAGACCGTTTTTTACTTTTGTTTGTCTAAGCATAGTTGTTCTCCAATACATATAGTTTCCTTCATTTGTAATGTAGCTTTTTCCGGTCTTTCATACTAATCAATTATTGCTATTGTTTCATCAGCTGTTGCGAACTGAAAATGCCTCGCAATTACTGGGAGGTAAATAGCAAAAAGGAAGTGGCGGGAAGACTGTTGTTTCGGATATAGTAAACGTGTTTATAACCGAGGAAAAAGCAGAGTTCTCGGGAAAAGGAAGGTCAAAATATGGGTAAATACAACGGCTTTCGAATCGCAATATGTGGGCAACTTTTGTTACTTGCAGGTCTGACTGGGTGCAGCTCTGCCGGAGAAAACAAAGTCCCTGCGGAAACTACAGAAACAGCAATACAGGAGAGTGTAGAAATGGAAACAAAATTAGAAGCTTTAAAACCAATTAAGCCTATTACGGATCATAATCCGGTGATGACGCAAAGATTTGGGGCAGACCCTTATGCTTTGGTATATGGTGGCAGAGTTTATTTATATATGACCGGGGATAAGGTCAGCTACAATCCGGACAAAACCATCAAAGAAAACACCTATGGCAATATCGATTGCATCCATGTGATTTCTTCCGATGACTTAGTGAACTGGACAGATCACGGTATTATTCATGCAGCAGGAAAGCAGGGAGCAGCTAAGTGGGGCGGCAATTCCTGGGCTCCGGCAGCAGCCTATAAGAACATCGATGGTAAGGACAAATTTTTCTTATACTTTGCAAACAGCGGAAATGGCATTGCGGTACTGACAGCAGATAATCCGGCAGGACCTTTTACAGATCCTTTAGGGGAAGCATTGATTTCCAGAGAGACGCCTACTTGCGCAGAAGTTACCTGGCTTTTTGACCCGGCCGTGCTGATGGATGAGGATGGACAGTGCTACATTTACTTTGGTGGTGGCGTACCTACACCGGAAAAGGCAGATAACCCGGGTACAGCCAGAGTAGCAAAGCTTTCTGAAGACATGATCCACTTGGACGGAGATCCGGTCATCATGGATAATGTGCCTTATTTATTTGAGGATTCCGGTATCAATCGTATCGGGGATACCTATTATTATTCTTACTGTACCAATTTCAACGTAACCGGGGAGGCTACCGAAAAATATGGCTTCCACAATGGTGAGATTATGACTCTTTCCTCCGACAAACCTATGGAAGGCTTTACAGTGGCCAACCCGGTATTACGCAACCCAGGGGATTTCTTCGGCAGATCCGGTAATAATCACCACTGCATGTTTGAATTCGAAGGAAAGTATTACATGGCATATCACTCCAGAATCCTGGAGGAAGAAATGGATATCGATGGTGGCTATCGCAGCACCAATATCGATTTGCTTGTGCAGGATGAAAATGGGGCACCTATCGCCACAAAGGGAACCAAAGCAGGTGTGGCACAGTTGCATACAGTAAATCCTTATGAGGAAATCAGCGCTGTCACCATGGCAAACCAGGCAGGCATTTTAACCAAACCTGTAGAAGCTGGCAAGGAGACAGATTGCCCGGATCAGGTACTGGTACCTTTTGAAGAGGGCGGCTTTAGCGAAGTATCAGGTGTGGATTTTGGCGCAGAAGGTGCCGGAAGCTTCCTTGTCAAAGTAGATGGAAAAGGAGCCGGTGAAATTCACGTACGTTTAGATTCTCCCGCAGGGGAAGACGTGGCAGTACTGAAGGTGGAAGCACCTTCTGATGCAACGGAAATCAAAGCAGATTGTGACAAAAAAATAACCGGAGAACACAATGTATTCTTTGTATTCTCCGGTAAGGATTACAGATTTATTTCCTGGAAGGCTGTTTCATAAGGTCTTCCGGGGAAGAGGTCTGGAGCTTATATACACTATCGGCAGACGCAGAGAAAAGGGCGCGGTACTCACCAGGGGTACAGCCCTTTTTTTCTTTGAAGGTTCGGTTAAAAGTAGAGATACTGGAGAACCCTGCCTGCAAGGCGATATCCGTAATGGACAAATCGGCTTTGGTGAGGAGATGCTCCGTGGCTTTTAATCTTTGGCCTACCAAATAGTCGTAGAAGGTGCATCCCATGTATTCCTTGAATAATCTGGAAAAATGGAATTTGGAGAAGCCGCTGTAAGCAGCTGCATCTTCTAGGGTGATATTGTTGGTGTAATTTTCATCGATATAAGTAATTGCGTTGTTCAGGCGTTCAAAGTACTCTTTCCGTTTAACCGGAGTAGAGTCGGTGAAGAAATGGATGCGGTTTAGTCTGTGCCTGGATAGTATGGTCATGATCTGGAACAGGTGTGAGTAGATGGAGAATTCGTAGAATTCCGTCTCTGTGAAGTACTCGTTCCAAATCTGGGAAAACTCACTATATAGGTCATTGTACACCGGCGCATAATCTACGGGCGTAATATGGATAGCGTCCTGCAACATGGTAATTAGACTGGAGTATCCTCTTACAGAAGAGAAAAAGTCGATGTCGAATAGGCACACAAAACGATAGCCTGACTCCGGCGCGTGGAGAAAGTGGGTCTTGCGCGGCGGAATGAAGAGGATATCTCCCGGCATCAAATGATACATTTCGTTTTCCACTTCTACATCGTAATAGTTCTCCATAGGCACGATGATTTCCAAAGCATTATGCCAATGGGTTGGATAATCCTGTGTTTCCTGATTGTGCCAGATACGAATGGTACTATTTAATGGGAAAATCTGCTTCTCATTATTTCCATCCAAGGTACGAGACCGATAGTCTGTATTTTGATTGTAGTAGTTCAGTTTACTATTGTCTATCGTCTTAGTCATGTTTTACCCCTTTTTCTAATTATGAGACAAATGAACTCAAAGTGAATGATAACACGATTTGCACAATAAGTCTGCCCAAATTTTGCGATTCACTTTTGTAAGGGTATACAAAAGTTCTTAATTTATAATGGTTTTGAAGGTGCCTTTGTGCAAATGTAACAAAAAATAGGGGCGATTTTTGGCGCCTACTAGCAAAATGTGAAAGCCAAAAAGCAAAAAATGATAGGAGTATAGATGGAGAAAAGGATATGCTAGTAATTGTCTAGGGGGAACAAACTAGCAAATATTGAGCATCAAAAAATGGGGGTAAGAAATTCATATGCGAAGATACGGAAAATCCCTTGCAGCGATTCTGACTGCTGCATCACTGGTTGCACTGACGGCTTGCGGTAATTCAACCAAGACGCAGGGAAGTGCAGACAAGCCGGTGGCAGCTGCGCAGGAAACCCAATCTCAGACAGAGACAAACGAGGAAACAGAAATGACTGAAACACAAGAAGCTTTGACAGAAGAAGTTCCCGCCCTTAGGGACTGCGTAGAGCAGAAGATGGGCTGCAGAGTTGGTTGCGCTGTGACAGGCAAAGAGCCATGGGATATTCCTTTATGGAATCTGGTAACGACTCACTTCAATGCAGTGACTTTAGGTAATGAGTTAAAACCGGATTCTTTATTTGGTTATAGCGTAAGTACCTGCCCGGGTACACAAGAGGCAGAGTTAAACGGCGAAACCATTACAGTACCGGTATTGAACTACGACGGACCGGAAAAAATCCTAAATAAAATCAAACAGTGGAACGATGCCAATCCGGATCGCACCATTATGGTAAGAGGACATGTGCTGGTATGGCACTCCCAGACACCGGAGTGGTTTTTCCATGAAGACTACGATAAGACAAAACCTTATGTAACACCGGAGGAAATGGACAAGAGACTGGAATGGTACATAAGAGAAGTGCTGACACACTTCACCGGAGAAGACAGCCCTTATAAAGACATGTTCTACGGATGGGATGTGGTAAACGAAGCCATAAGCGATGCCACAGGTTCTTATCGAACAGATAAAGAAAATCCCAACGAGGATTTGCTGGAAGATAGACATGGTAACAACTCCAGCTGGTGGCATGTATACGGAAACGAAGACTTCATCGTACATGCTTTCCAGTATGCCAATAAATACGCACCTGCCAGCTTAGAGCTTTACTACAATGATTACAATGAATGCCAGGCAAAGAAACGAGAAGGCATCATCAAACTGCTTGAGACTGTTTTGGCAGCTGATGGTACCAGAATCGATGCCATGGGCATGCAAGGACACTACGGTGTGGATGGCCCAAGTGCAAATGATGTGGAAGTATCTGCCAAAGCGTATGGTAAAGTGGTAGGTAGCGTTCAGATTACGGAATGGGACCTGCGAGCATCGGATGGATATGATGGATCTGCAGAATCCAAAGAAGAAGAGTATGAGAAACAGCGCAAGACATACAATCTGATGTATATGGCACTGCAGAGCGCACAAAAAGCCGGCGTCAAAGTCAGCGGCATTACCTTCTGGGGTACCGTAGATAAGTACTCCTGGCTGAACTTCAGATCGGATGTAGGTGGCGGTAGCAAAAAAGATGCCAGCCAATGCCCATTACTCTTTGATGGAAATTACGAACCGAAGCCTTGCTTCTATGTGTTTACACAAACGGAATAAAAACGCCTGATAAGGACAAGAGATATGAATAAGACTTGGAAAAAGATTATCATCGTTGTGGTGGTACTGGCAGCTTGTATCGGCTTGCTGGTATTGCTTGCACACCGGGATAGAAAAGACTTTCATGAAAAATATGCCGGAGTAGACCTGAATGCGGAAATCGAAGGCATGGAACGCATGGGAACCTACACCGGATACTTACTGGAAAATGAAAAAGTGGCAGCAGCTACAGAAGATGTAACCGTAGACTTACTGGACTATACTTCCACCGGTGATGTACATGTAGAAAAAGCAGCTACGCCGGAAAAGGAAGATGCAGTTTATACCGGTACAGGATCTGAAGTTACCTGGAAAGTGAACGTACCAAAAGAAGGTATGTACAGACTTTTCATTCGCTACATGATTCCGGAATCCAGAGGGGTACCGGCAGAAAGAACTGTTCTCATCAATGGAGAACTTCCTTTTGAGGATGCCAGAAACGTGGCCTTCACCAGAATGTGGATGGACGGCGGCGAAGTAAAGGTAGATAACCAGGGAAATGAGATCAGACCTCGTCAGGTAGAATACTTCGACTGGCAGAGTGCTTACTTTAGAGATGATATGGGCTTTATCGTAGAGCCTTATCTCTTCCACCTGACAAGCGGCGAAAACACCATCACCTTCCAGGCAGATAATGAGCCTATGCTTTTAGGAGAAGTAACCGCCAAAGCAGTAGAAGAAATTCCGGATTATCAGACTTACCTTGCAGCTCAGCCAAAAGCAGAAGGCGACAAGGAATACGTACAGATTATCCAGGGCGAAGATTCCAGCTTACGTTCCGAATCTTCTCTCTATGCAAAATATGATCGTTCCTCCCCTACCACAGTACCAAACAGTGTAACCCACACGGTACTGAACTACGTAGGTGGTGAGACCTGGAGAAGTTCCGGTCAGTGGATTGAATGGAATTTCGAAGTACCATCTGACGGATACTATCACATTCGTGTGAAAGGTCGTCAGAACTATGCCAGAGGTTCTGTTTCCAACCGAAAAGTCATGATTGACGGAGAAGTTCCTTTTGCAGAACTTTCCGAAATCTCCTTTGACTATAGCAATGATTGGGATTCCATAGACTTACAGGATAGTGAAGGAAATCCTTATGATATCTATCTCACCAAAGGTACCCATAGCATTCGCTTAGAGGCGACACTTGGCGGCATGGGTAGCATTTTGGAAGAGATGGAAGACTCCACTTACAGACTGAATCAGATTTACAGAAGACTTTTGGTATATACAGGAGCCAGCCCGGATGTATATCGTGACTATCATATCGATACCACTTATCCGGAAATCATGGAAGCCATGGATCTCGAGTCCAAGAGATTATACAAAATCGTGGATGAGATGGTAGCTTACTCCGGACAGATGGCGGACAATATCGCCACAGCCCAGACCATTGCACAGCAGCTGGAAAGATTCTGCGAGAAACCACAGAAGATTACCACAGAATTTGTATCCTTCAAAGATAACATTACAGCACTTGGTACCGCTTCCTTAAAAATGAGCGAGACCAAATTGGATATCGATTACTTAGTGGTATCCGGTACAGATGCAAAGGTGAAAAAGGACAAGGCAAACTTCTTTACCAAAACTGCGCATGAGACCAAGTCCTTCTTTGCATCCTTCTTCGTAGATTACAACTCCGTGGGTGATGTGTACGACGAAAACGACAATGATGATGTAGTCAAAGTATGGGTACTGACCGGTCGTGATCAGGGTACTATCTTAAAATCCATGGTGGATGATGACTTTACACCAAACAGCGGCGTGAAGGTCAACGTGGAAATCGTCGATCCTGGAGCACTTTTGAATGCCGTTTTGGCAGGCAGAGGACCGAATGTGGTACTTTCCGTAGGTGCAGATCAGCCTGTAAATTATGCACTTCGTGGTGCAGCAGAAGATCTGACACAGTTTGAAGGTTGGCAGGAAGTGATGAGTCACTACTCCGAAAGCTCCTATGAGCAGTACCGCTTAGATGATCACATCTACGGTATTCCGGAAACCCAGACTTTCAACGTGATGTTTTATCGTAAAGATGTGTTAGAAGAACTTGGACTGGAAGTTCCGAATACATGGCAAGACTTAATTGAAATGTTACCTACCATTCAGGGTAACAATTTATCCGTAGCGATTCCTACGGCAGCAGGTAGCAGTGGTGCTGCATCAGCATCTACTTCTATCATGAGTAATGTTCCGGATTTGTCCATGTACTTCACATTACTGTTCCAGTATGGCGGAGATATGTACACACCGGATGGCATTAAGACCACAGTCAACACCGAAGCCGGTGTAGAAGCTTTTGATGATTATGTCAGATACTTCAATGACTATGGCATTCCTACCATTTATGACTTTGTCAGCAGATTCCGTTCCGGTGAAATGCCGGTAGGTATCAGCCCATACAGCACATACAATACCTTGATGGTATCTGCACCGGAGATTAGAGGCCTTTGGGACTTCACAGTAATCCCAGGTACAGAACGAGTAGATGAAAACGGTAAGACTTACATCGACCGTTCCGATTTCATCACAGGTAATGCAACCATGATGATTAAGACAGAAGATGAAGCCTTAAGACAGAAGTCCTGGGAATTTATGAAATGGTGGGCAAATGCAGATACACAGGTACGCTTTGGCCGTGAAATCGAAGCATTACTTGGGTCTTCTGCGAGATACGCCACAGCCAATCGAGATGCTTTCTCCAATCTGTCCTGGAGTACGGAAGATTTGAAAGTATTAGACGAACAGTGGGATCAGACAAGAGGTATCCGAGAGGTACCGGGTGGTTACTTCACCGGAAGACATATTTCCAATGCAATCCGTAAAGTAATCAATGAGAAAGTAGATTCCCGAGAAACCATCATAGACTACTCGATTCTGATTGATGAAGAGATTAAGAAGAAGAGAATTGAATTTGGCATGCCTGTCTACTAAGGCATGTCAAAAGGAGAACAATAGATGAAGGAATATCTGCAGAAATATTTCATCCTGAGAAAACATAATATGCAGGTTGCCTGGAAGAAAGCGAAAAACGCAAAAATGTGCTACCTCTTCCTGGCACCTTATGCCATTCTCTTTACCATGTTTTATGTATTTCCTGTAGTGGCAAGTATCTACTTCAGCTTTACATACTACAATATTTTGGAGAAACCCAGATTTATCGGTCTGGCAAACTATACCAGCCTTATCTTGCAGGATGATATTTTCCTGCTGGGTGTGAAAAACACCTTACTGATTGCGTTGATTACAGGACCCCTTGGATACATCTTATCCTTCCTGTTTGCGTGGCTGATTAATGAGCTGCCAAGATGGATCAGAAGTATCGCGGTTATCGTATTTTATGCACCATCCATTGCAGGTAACTGCTATGTCATCTTCTCTGTATTCTTCAGAGGTGATGCATACGGTTATGTAAATGCTTTCCTGATGAACATCGGTGTCATCAATGCACCGAAACTATGGCTCATCGATCCGAAGTACATGCTTCCAATCTGTATGCTGGTTATCTTGTGGATGAGTTTGGGAACCGGATTCCTGTCCTTCGTAGCAGGTCTTCAGGGTGTCGATAGGGCACAATTTGAAGCAGGATACATGGATGGTATCAAAAACAGATGGCAGGAACTTTGGTACATTACATTGCCGAATATGAAACCTATGTTGATGTTCGGTGCGGTTATGTCTATCACCCAGGCCTTTGGTGTGTGTGATGTGACCATGGCACTTTGCGGCTACCCAAGTACAGACTATGCGGCCCGCACCATCGTAACCCACTTGTTTGACTATGGTTTTTCCAGATTTGAGATGGGTTATGCTTGCGCCATCGCAACCATTTTGTTCTTAATGATGATACTTTGCAACAAAGCGATACAAAGTCTGCTAAGGAGAGTTGGAACCTGATATGAGCAAAGCACTAATAAAAAGACGAAAACCAAACAGATCAGTTGGCGGAGATATTGTATTATACCTGTTTTTGATTTTGGTAGCATTCATTATGGCTTTCCCTATTATCTATGCGGTGAGCTCGGCATTGAAGCCTTTGGATGAACTGTTCAAGTTCCCACCAAAGATTTTTGCACAGCATCCTACCATGGATAACTTCTCGGATTTGTTTGTTACCATGGGTAAATCCTGGGTTACTTTTTCCAGATATTTGTTTAACACCGTATTTATTACAGCAGTAGGTACAGCGGGACATTTGATCATCGCTTCCATGGGTGCATTCGTACTTGCAAAATACGAATTCCCGGGAAATCAGGCATTTTTCAAAATTGTTACAGTGGCCATGATGTTTACCGGTTATGTAACACAGATTCCTAACTACCTGATTTTAAATAAGCTTGGCTGGATCGATACCTATTGGGCTATCATCATCCCGGCTTTCGCATCTCCTATGGGATTCTTCCTGATGAAGCAGTTTATGGAAGGCTTACCCACATCCTTGATTGAAGCAGCCAAAATCGATGGTGCCAATGAGTGGAGGGTATTTTCCAAAATCGTAATGCCGAACGTAAAACCTGCTTGGATGACCCTGATTATCTTTTCTGTACAAGCACTGTGGAATAACAAAGCATCCACTTATATCTATTCTGAAGAACGGAAGACTCTTGTATATGCCCTGCAGCAGATTCAGAGCGGTGGTATTGCCAGAACAGGACAAGGTGCTGCAGTACTGGTAGTTGTTATGATCGTACCGATTTTGATTTTCATATTCTCTGAAAGTCAGATTTTGGAAACCATGGCAAGCTCCGGTTTGAAGGACTAAGCCGAAAGGATAAGGGACATGCAAAAAAAGAATTTACTGAAAAAAGCTCTTGTGGCTTTGACCATTGCCGGCATTACCCTGACAAGCCCGATGGAAGCTTATGCCACAGAAGAGTACGGATATACATACAACTACGATTTCTGGTTTGACACCATTGAGTCTCCGGACTTATATCATGTCAGCAAAGTATTTACATCCGCAGATTTAGGCCTTAGTACCCATCTAAGAAATCCCCAGGGACTCTTTGCACAGGGAAATAAGCTCTATCTGTGTGATAGCGGCAATAACAGAATCTTAGTGCTGAATAAAGAATCTGCAGAGTCCATTCAGGTAGAAGAAGAGTGGACCGGATTTGAAGGACCAAACGGACCGGAAGAATTCAACAATCCTACGGATGTGGCAATTTCAGAAGAAGGCAACATTTTCGTAGCGGATAATGGCAGCCACAGAGTTTTGAAATTGAGTCCGGACCGGAAGTATCTGATGCAGTTTGATAAACCGGATGATGCTACTTTGGACAAATCTTTGGAGTTCCAGCCAACCAAGCTGGTCATCGATACAGCGGAGCGTATGTACTGCATTGCCAGTGGTATCAACAAAGGTTTGGTGAAATACGAAGAAGACGGCTCTTTCTCAGGTTTTATCGGAGCAACTCCCGTAAAATTTGATTTCGCCGATTATGTATGGAAGAAACTGGCCAGCCAGGAACAAAGAGCGAAGATGCAGTCTTTCGTACCAACAGAGTATGACAACATTTTCATCGATAAAGAAGGATTCATCTATGCGTGTACCGGCGCAGTAGAAGATGTACCGGATGAAGGCCCTGCAGATGCAGTGCGCAAGCTGAACTTGATGGGAAATAATATCCTGGTACAGAACGGTAACTTTGGTACCGGCGGTGACTTATATAACGGTAACGTGGCAGGTTACGACGGACCATCCTACTTCACAGATATCACAGTTTTAGATAACGACATTTACATCTGTGTAGATAAAAAAAGAGGTCGTATCTTCGGTTATGATGACCAGGGCCATATGGTATTTGCCTGCGGTGGTAGCGGTAACATGGACGGATACTTCAGACGTCCCGAAGCTATCGAACACATCGGCAATGAACTGTATGTATTAGACAGTTTGGACTGCGCCATCACAGCCATGGTTCCTACTGATTTTGGACAGACTGTATATCAGGCCATCGATGAATTCGACCAAGGTGACTATGAAGCTTCCGGCGCATCCTGGCAGAAGGTCATGAAGGAAAACGGCAACTATGATCTGGCTTATATCGGTATCGGTAGAGCACTGATGCGTCAGGAAAAATACAAAGAAGCTTTGAAGTACTTTGAACTGAAATATGACAGAGATAATTATTCCAAAGCCTTTAAGCAGTATCGAAAGATTTGGGTGGAAGAGCATATCGGCATCATTGTTTTCGTGATTCTGGCATTGTTCCTTGTACCGATGACAATCGGACGTACAAAGAAAGTCAAACACGAAATCGATACAGCAGACATTTTTAACAAAGACAGGTGAGATTATGATAGCGAATAAAAGTAAGGCGCTTACCGGAAGAGCAAAATACGTAGACTCTTTGAAATTTGCGTTATATTGTATCTCCCATCCCCTGGATGGATTTTGGGATTTAACCCATGAAAAAAGAGGCACCATGGCGGCTGCGAACACCATTTTATTTGCCACCATATTGATTAGAATTCTAAAGCTTCGTTATACCAGCTTTCTGTTTTTAGCAGTGTACTGGGAAGGCATCAATATCTTCCTGTACATAGCCAGTATCTTGTTCCCACTTTCTTTGTGGGTAGTGGGAAACTGGGGTCTGACCACACTCTTTGATGGAAAAGGAAAACTTGGTCAGGTGTACATGGCTACCTGCTATGCCCTGGCAATCTACCCGTTGGTACAATTGCCGCTGATGATTATCAGTAATTTTGTCACGGTGGAAGAGGGGGCGTTTTACTCCGTGCTCAGTGCACTGAGCGTCATATACGCCGGCATTCTCATCGTCGTAGCCATGGGACAGATTCATGAGTTTTCCGCAGGAAAGAATATCCTGTTTACCATAGCCAGCCTGTTCGCCATGCTGGTCATGATCTTTATCCTGATGGTGTTCTTTAGCATGATTACCCAGGGAATTGCTTACTTTGTTTCTCTGGCCAAGGAATTTATGTTCCGAATATAGTAGGGGCAAGTAGAGGTGAACAACTTGAAGACAGAAAATAAAGCACAGGGAAAAGAATTAGGAAAGAAATTCGGCAAATGGTTTTTACATAAGTTGCCGGTTATCCTTATAGCTCTGCTGATTCTTTTCGCCGGATGGAAAATCGCTCATACTGTTACCCCACAGGAGGAACAGGAAGCCATCGCTCCTTACGCATATGACGGGGGCGAAGATCCGGTCATCATAGAAAATGACGAACTAAAACTTACCATGGATCCTTTGACAACACAGTTTGCATTGGAAGTAAAAGACACAGGAAAAGTCTGGTACTCCAATCCACAGGATGTGGCAGAAGATCCCATTGCTTTACCGGATGAAATAGCACTCTTACAGTCTCCACTGGTCATGAGCTACTCTGTAACCCAGGGTTTGGAGACCACCTATAATTCCTACGCTTACAGTACCCAGAACGGAATCTATGAAATAGTACCCGGGGACAAGGAAATCAGAGTGAATTACTCTCTTGGTAACGTAGAAAAAGAATATGTAGTACCGACCGTTATGATTGAAAGTGATTTCAAAGAGTGGATGGGTAAGATGGACAAAAAGGATGCAGACCTGGTAGGTCAGTACTATAAGAAATACGACATCCATAAACTGAGTCCAAAAGATAGTGAAGAAGAACTCCTTGCAAGCTATCCTTGCATGGCAGATAATATTACCTTTGTACTTCGTCCTTCTACTAAGGAGAACGTAAAGAAACAGATTCAGGATCTCTTTGAAGGGGTAGGATTCACCTATGATGATTACCTGGCAAGCAAAGAGCTGGATTTGGCAGAAAAAATCAACGAAAATCCGGTGTTCAATGTGAGCGTCATCTATAAGTTAGAGGGCAAAGACCTGGTGGTGGAAGTACCGCTTCAGGATCTGCAGTATGACAAAGAAACACCGATTTACACCATCACACCTCTTCCTTACTTTGGTGCAGGAAACGGTGATACAGATGGCTACATGGTAGTGCCGGAAGGCGGTGGTGCTACCATCCATTTCAACAATGGAAAAGTATCTCAGAGTAGTTACTACACCAACCTGTATGGTTGGGATATGTGTATCAGCCGTGAGGCAGTGGTACATAATACCAGAGCATACTTTGGCGCATATGGTATTGCGGAAGGAGAAGATTCCTTTGTCTGCATGCTGGAGGATGGCAGTTCCTACGCATCCATTCAGGCAGATATCGCAGGAAAGAAAAACAATTACAACTACGTCAACAGCATCTACAGCATTTGTCAGAGAGAGAAATACGACGTAGGTGATATCGCCAACAGTGAGATTTACGAATATGTAGATACCCTTCCGGATGAAATCTTAAAACAGAGATACACCTTCGTAGATTCCGGCGATTATGTAGACATGGCAAAATGCTATGGCTCCTATTTGGACAAGAAATATCCCAATGAGCTGACGCCGGTGCAGGATACAAGTACTCCTGTTGCGGTAGAGATCATCGGAAGTATTGATAAAGTAAAACAGATTTGCGGTGTGCCTGTTTCCAGACCACTGAAACTCACAAGTTTCGCAGAAGCTTCCGGCATCGTGCAGGATTTAAGCGACAATGGCGTAAGCAACATGCATGTGAAGTTAAGCGGTTGGTGTAACGGCGGTGTGAACCAGAAGATTCTAAAGAAAGCAAAACCTGTCAGAGATTTGGGCAGCAAAAAGGATTTACAGAAACTTGCCCAGACTGCAGAAAGTACCGGTTCTACTTTATATCTGAACGGTATCACGCAGTACGCATTTGATTCTAATTTAACCAATGGATTTTTCTCTTTCAGAGATGCAGCAAAGAAGCTTAGCAAGGAACGTGCACTGCTTCACGTATACAGCCATGTAACCTACGGCGAAAGAGAAAACTCAGCCAACGCTTACTATCTGCTTCATACAGGGCTTGCCGAGAAATTGGAAGATGAACTGGTAAAGACAGCAGGAAAGTATCAGGCAGGAGCTTCCTTCCAGGATTTAGGAAAGGATTTATCCTCTGACTTTTATAAAAAAGCACCATACAGCAGACAGGCAGTACTGAACAAACAGACAGCAAAACTTGCAGAGTTTGCAGACAAAACTCCTGTCATGATCAACATGGGTAATGACTATGCAGTACCTTTTGCCACTATGGTGACAGATGTAGACCTTAGAGGTAGCGAATACACCATTTTGGATGAATGCATTCCATTCTTCCAGCTTGCGGTACATGGAAAGGTAGATTATACCGGAGACTCCCTGAATATCTGCGGTAATCCGGAGCAGGAGCTTCTGGCCAGTGCACAGTATGGTGCAGGCCTGCAGTTTACCTTCATGAAGGAAAGCAGCTTCATCACACAGAAGACTCTGTACAGCCAGTACTATGGTGCAAACTATGATTCCTGGAAAGACAAAGCGCTGGAAATCTACAAGAGATATAATACAGAGCTTGGACATACCTTCAATCAAGAAATGACAGATTATGAGAATCTTTCCGGAACAGTTTCCAAGACAGAATACGCAGATGGTACCAAGGTATATGTAAACTTTGGCTACCAGGATTTCACCACAGAAGATGGTGTGAAAGTTCCTGCAAGAGATTATACGGTGACTAGATAAGAGGAATGATACATGAGTAAACAAAAGAACAAAATAGCCGGATTGCAAAAACGGAAAGCCATATCGGGATACTTATTCATTTCTCCCTTTATCATCGGATTTTTGGTGTTTATGGTAAAACCGTTGCTTGACAGTTTCTACATGAGCTTTTGCGATGTAAGCCTGGCAGCGGGTAGCATCACCAAAACCTTTCATGGCCTTGTAAACTATGTATTTGCATTCCGTGTAGACCCGGAATATAACAGACTACTTTGGGAAGAACTCACCAGAATGATGGTGTACTCCCTGGCAATTATCGTATTTAGTTTCTTCGTGGCTCTGATTCTGAATCAGAAGTTCCGTGGAAGAGCCTTGGTAAGAGCGATTTTCTTCTTGCCGGTTATCCTTTCCTCCGGTGTAATCGTCGGTTTGGAAAGCAACAACGAACTGATGGCATCCCTCAATCAGATGATTGAAGAAACCACCAGCGGCGTCAGCATGACAGCAGCTATGGAGACCATTCTCCGAACTGCAGGTGTAGGTGTAAGAGCCTATGAGAAAGTATTCGAAGTCATTGATAACATTTATGATGTGGCCTTGGCTTCCGGTATTCAGATTATCATTTTCCTGTCTGGATTACAGACGATTCCGGGCAGTATGTACGAAGCGGCAGACATTGAGGGCTGTACCTCTTGGGAAAGCCTTTGGAAGATTACCTTCCCTATGATCAGTTCTCTGTTCCTGGTGAACTGGATTTATACCGTAGTGGATTTCTGTATGCGTTCAGATAATGGCGTGATTGAGAAGATTCAAAAGGTCATGGTAGAACAGCAGCAGTACGGTAATGCTTCCGCTATGTCCTGGATTTACTTCGCCTTGGTTTTGGCCTTTGTGGGCATAACATCTTATTTTATTTCGAAGAGGGTTTACTACTATGACTAAAGCAGAAAAGCAGCGTACATACACCCAGCTTGGATTCTGGGAACGAAATAAAGCTTCCGGCGGATATTTGCTGAAAAAAGAAGTCAGCAAAAGAGCAGCCAGCATTTTAAGATTCATCCTGCTCTTTGGTATGTGCTTTATGATTTTACAGCCATTACTGAATAAGATTTCCGTCAGCTTTATGACAGAGCAGGATTTATACAATCCGGTTGTCATCTCGATTCCACAGCATTTTACAACAGCGAATTACAATCTGGCAGCGGAACTGATGAGTTATAAGACATCCCTTTTTAACTCTTTTACCATTTCCCTTGCCATTGCACTGTTGCAGATTGCCATGTGTACCATCGTGGGGTATGGATTTGCCAGATTTGAGTTTCCTTTGAAAAAGTTTTGGTTTGCTTGCGTACTGCTTGTAATCTTAGTGCCACCACAGACCATTGCCAGCTCTTTGCACTTACACTTCAGATATTTCGATGTGCTGGGCATTATCACACTGATCAAGGGAGAGGGGATTAACCTCCGAGGATCTAAGATTCCTTACTTCCTGATGAGCGCCGGCTGTATGGGATTAAAGAACGGTTTGTACATCTACATGATTAGACAGTTCTTTAGAAATATTCCGGTAGACTTAGAAGAAGCAGCTTATGTAGATGGATGCGGTACTTTTAAAACCTTTATCCGTATCATGCTTCCACAGGCAAAACCGATTTTAACATCCTGTTTCCTGTTTGCCTTTGTATGGCAGTGGACAGATGGATTCTATTCCAGATTGTTCCTTGGAAACACGAAGTTACTGAGTACTTCATTATCCAGAATCGTAGATAGTTTAGGTGCTTACATTCAGAGAATCAACGGTGTAAAGACCACCATCTCTGTAGCGTATTCCAACTGTATTCTATCTACAGGAACCTTGATGATTGTGGCTCCGCTGATTATTCTCTACCTTTTCGCACAAAGAGCGTTCGTAGAAAGTATCAGTATGTCCGGTATCAAGATGTAACAAGTTGTGATATGGATCAGGATAATCCTGTGACATATATATCCCAATAAGGGGGATTACGAAAAAAGGAGGAATAGAGTATGAGAAAGTCTCTATCAGCAAAAGTAACAGCAGCTACATTATCCGCAGCTATGTTACTGAGCGCAACAGGATGCGGCAACCAGGCAGCTCCTGAACAGGCAGGCGACAAAGCAACTGCCGAAACAACTGAAGCAGCTGCAGAAGCTACCACAGAAGGTACAGAAGCAGAAGCAGCAGGTGACGAATATGATCCTTACCAGGTGATTACAGATGCAGATGGCAATCCTGTAGACCTTGGCGGTATCGAAGTCATCGTACGTGACTGGTGGTCTCCTGAAGAACCGGCAGCACCTGCTAACGATTATGAAGAAGCAGTACAGGATTACAGAGATTGGATCCAGAAAACCTACAACTTCACAATCAAATCTCAGGCATTCGGCGATTGGGGAACCAACCCAACAGATTTCGTTGACTATGCTACAACAGGTGATGACAACTACTATCTGTTCACACTTCGTAGCGATCCGGCTATCACAAGCGCTATGGCAAATGGCCTTATGTATGACCTTGCTACATTAGACTGCCTTGACTTCAATGATGAGAAATTCCAGAGAAACAAAACTCACGAACAGTACTCCAAGGGTGATAGCATCTATGGTATGTTCGCTGGTTACTCTGAAGCACGTAGTGGTGTATACTTCAACAAACGTCTTCTGCAGGATGCAGGTATCAATCCTGAATCCATCTATGATATGCAGGCAGATGGTTCTTGGACTTGGGATAAATTCGAAGAACTTTGCGAAAAAGTACAGGTAGATAAAGATAACGATGGTACAAACGATGTTTGGGGTATGACTCTGAACGAAGGTATCATGACAACAGCAGCTGTATTCTCCAACAATGGTGACTATGTAGGTAAAGATGCAAACGGTAAATATACCTATGACCTTGAGAAACCTGAAACTCTGGAAGCTTTAGAGTGGGTAACTCATATGTATGATACCTATGATATGCCAGATCCAGAAGGCGCTGAGTGGGATTACTACAAAGAAGCTTTCTTAAACGGTATGGCTGCATTTATGCCGGATGATGAGTACTGCGGTACACCTGGTAACTTCCTTGAAGATATGAAAGACGAAGTTGGTTTCGTTATGTTCCCTAAGGGACCTAAAGGTACTGACTATGTAAACGTATGGACAAACAACGCTGTAGCTATTCCTGCTTGCTATGATGCAGACAAAGCTTGGAAGATCGCATTCGCATGGAATCTGTATACTCAGGCTCCAAGTGCTGAATACAAAGATTACAACGGATATCTGTCCACAGCTCGTAACGGTATCTTCGATAGCCGTGCAGTAGATGAAACCATCACTATGATGAGCGAAAAAGGTACAATCGGCTTCCAGTCCATGGTTCCTAACCTTGACCTTGGCCCAGACCTTGTATACAACATCGCTGCCGGTAACGTAGTATCCGAGCAGATTGAAGCAATCCGTGATACATGGAAAGCTTATATTGACGAAGCAAACAAATAATCAGCTACTGGTTTAGTTTTCCTTCTTAAAAGAGAGGCTCTCGCTTATGCGAGAGCCTCTCAGACTGTAGACAAAGTGGTCCTGAGAGCGCAGCTCTCAAGACCATTTTTCATTTTCGTGAGTGTTTTATTGATAACAAAGGATAGAAACGGCCCCTATCAGGCCATTTCTAACCGCCAT